>Ga0129333_10002598_pt1 | contig 16871 bp, 19 predicted proteins | sample CPB6_08_DNA_FD_94474 | JGI IMG/M metagenome (GOLD analysis project Ga0129333, IMG submission 94474) | Freshwater to marine salinity gradient microbial communities from Chesapeake Bay, USA - CPBay_Sum_0.6_0.8_DNA | ecosystem: Environmental > Aquatic > Marine > Coastal | place: USA: Chesapeake...
CATGTTGATTTTATTAGGCAGGTATAAATATAACCTCATTCAAGTGAATGAGCGTAACTCTTTGACGAATGGTCTCTAAATTACTTGCAGGCTATTTTTTGAACTCTGTTTTGGTGTCTTCCTCCTTCAAATGCGGTAACCAAAAATTGTTCTACCATTTCTTGTGCAAGGCCTTCTGACACAAAGCGAGCTGGGATACATAGCACATTTGCATCATTATGTGACCTGGCGAGCGTAGCCAACTCTGCTTGCCAGCAAAGCGCTGCTCGAATTCCTGCATGCTTATTAGCTGTTATTGCAACACCATTACCACTTCCGCATAAAAGAATTCCGCAAGCGGCTTTCCCTTCTTCCACAGCACTCGCAACCGGGTGTGCATAGTCAGGATAATCTACTGAGTTTTCATCGAAAGGACCTAGGTCCAGTAGTTGATAACCTTTTGATTGTAAAAAAGAAATCAATTTCTTTTTGTATCCAAATCCAGCATGATCACTTCCAATAGCAATGGGGAGTTGAAAATTAAAGGACATACAGTTGAAATTTAATGGTGAATTTAACTCCACTCTTGTTTTTGTTCTTTTTCCTGACGCTTATTAATGCGTGCTGCAATAATGATACTGGTTTCAAATAATAAATAGAGAGGAATGGTCACTATTGTTAAACTAAATGGATCTGTAGAGGGAGTGATAATAGCTGCTGCAATCAGGATGATTACAAACGCATGTCGTCTGTACTGTCTTAAAAACCGAGCGGATATAATTCCGATACGTGTAAGCAAACTCATTAAGAGTGGAAGCTGAAATAATAATCCAATCCCCAGTGTTGTATAAATCAGATTTTCCAAATAATCTGAGAAGGAAGGCATGATTTGTATTTGGGGGCTTAACTTATAGTTAAAATAGAAGTTAACCATGAATGGAGTTAGTATATAATACCCAAATAAAACACCCATGAAAAATAAAAGGGAAACCCAGAATATAACTCCTCTCGTTTTTTTTAATTCATTTTGAGAAAGAGCAGGTTTGATAAAGCGCCAAAACTCCCAAAATACATAGGGAAAAGCCAGAATTAATCCACCGATAAATGAAAGTGTAAACGAGGCAATGAACTGTCCGGTCATTGTTGTTTCCAAAAATTTTGTTTCTACCGGTGCAAAACAAAGTGCATCTCCAATTCCAATTTTTTGTCCAGCTTGACAAAGCCAGATTGCTGAAATAAAATCAGGGCGGGTGGGTCCAAATAATAATTTATCAACAACAAAATCGGAGTTAACGAAAATAAAAATTGCAGCAATCAGCACGGCGATCACAGCGCGTATAATATGCCAACGAAGCTCTTCGAGGTGATCGATAAAAGACATTTCTCCTGTAGGAGTGGGGTCTCTTTTTTCAAAAAAATCAAATAATGCCATGCCTGTAAATCTGAAGCAAAGATAAGGGTCGAATCCTGTTATCTGTCTAAGCGACTTAGTCGAACAGTTTCAATGCGCGTATCAGATACACTTAGGATTTCAAATTCAAACTCGCCAATTGTAATTCGTTCTTTTTGTTGCGGAATGGTCTCGTGCGAGTTAATAATGTAGCCTGAAAGTGTTTCTGCTTCTTCATCCGTAAAGTCAAGTCCGTATTTTTCATGTAAATAATCTAGCTCAATGCGTCCAGAAAAGATAAAATCACCATTGTCAAGCTTGCGTTCTAAAAACTCTTCTGTATCGTATTCGTCTTGTATCTCTCCAAATAATTCTTCCAACACATCTTCCATTGTCACAATGCCTGCCGTTCCACCAAATTCATCCACTACCCAAGCTATACTTTTTCTTTCTTTCGTAAATTTTCCAATCAGGTCTGAAGCACTCATGCTTTCGGGAACAGCAGGAATAGGATGAAGAATATCTTGTATTTGTTTGGGCTGTTCAAAAAGATCCAACTGGTGAACATATCCTATAATCCGGTCTATATTTTCTTCATATACCACAAGCTTGCTCAACTTTGTGTCAATGAACTTTTGCCTAAGTGCTGCGATAGGCGCATTGCTCGAGATGCCAATCACTTCTTTGCGGGGCACCAAACATTGACGTACTCTTATTTTGGGCAGTTCTTGTGCGTTTTCCATGAGCTGGGCGCTTCTTTCTTTGCGCTCTTCCTCTTCTTGCCCTTTAAACAAAAATTTTAAATCTTCTCTACGTAGTGATCCTTTTTGTGGGTGTAATCGAAGATTGAAAATATATTTTAATACCCACTCCGCTGCATCCATTAAGCTGGTGGCAATCGGATAAAATAATTTATAAAAAATCCAGAATAAAGGTGCCAGTGTTAAAAGTAACGTGGTGCTTCGTGCTCGAAAAATTGCGCGGGGAATAAACTCTCCCAACACGAGTACAATCAGTGTGGCAAGTACTATCTCTACAAGTACGCGTACGAGTTCATTCCCAATCTCCAAGCGTATCCATAGCAGTTGCATCACACTACTTAGTTGTAATCCTAATAAAACTAAAAAAAGAGTAAATCCTAGCAGCGTGGTGCCTAAAAAGCGATCGGGTGCTTCAAAGAATTCTCGCACAAACTTGGATGCCTTTTCCTGCTTTTTTTTATTGAGTTCCAAGCTAATTCGGTTGGCATTATAAAATGCCATTTCAATCCCGGCAAAAAAGCCCATCAGCATTAAGGTCAGGATAAATAATAAAAGGGGGCCGGCGGCAATCATAATTTATTCAAATAATCCAGTACTAATTTTTCTACCACTTCACAAGTTTGTGTGAGGTCGTCATTAATAACTATCGTATCAAAGTTGGATCGAAATGTCATTTCCCAGGTTGCTTTTTCAATACGAGTTTGCAATGATGCGGGAGATTCAGTTCCTCTCGATTCCAATCTTTTTTTTAACTCCTCAATCGATGGAGGTTCAATGAAAATGGACAAACTGTTTGGATAATTTCTTTTTACGGCTAAACCACCTTTTACATCTACATCGAGTAGTGGAACTTTTTGTGCATCCCAAATTCTGGTCAACTCACTTCGCAGTGTTCCATAATATTTACCCTCGTACACCATTTCCCATTCTGCAAACTCATTTTTTTCTATTCGCTGTTTGAATTCGTCTGCAGAAATAAAATAATAGTCTACGCCATTTTTTTCGTTGGCTCGCGGAGAGCGAGTGGCGCAGGAAACAGAGAACCCTAATCGCTGAGGAAGTGATTTTAAAAGATGATGCACCACTGATGTTTTTCCGGCACCGGAAGGGGCGGCTATGATGATGATCTTATGTGAAGGATTCGACATAATGTGATCTCCCGTGGGCGAAGATCAATATCTTTTTTTCTTGAAATTTCCACCTGGTCGGTTGGGTCGGCCATTGCCTTGAGAACGGTACTTGCCTCTTCCCTTTCCATAACCCCCTCTTCCCATTTCTCTTTCAGGTTGATGACGGTAGGCTTTTACATAAGGTGTGTTGGTGAAAGTCAATTGCCCATTGGTGATATTGTCCAGCTCGCTTTGGATGGCATCATCATATACTGACTCTTTATGCCAGTTGTTATAGGCCAACTTCATATAGTAAGCGATTGCATTTCCAAACGCCTGTCTCTTTTCCGGATTTTCTTCTTTGAGCGCCTTATCGATCACCATTTCTAAATTCTTACCCAAATGAGAATATCGAGGATGTCTCTTGGGATAAGGAAGGGGCTGTGGCTTTGCCTTAAGTGATTCACGGGTTGGGATCGGATAAGGTGATTTAACGTTTAAATCAAAATCCGCAATTAAAAAGAGATGATCCCAAAGCTTATGCCGGTAGTCTTCAATATTTTTTAATTGAGGGTTTAAAAAACCCATCAGCTCAATAACAGCTTGTGCATTATGCTGTCTTTTTTCCGGATCTTTTGTAGCCTGAACGTATTCAACCATTCTTTGTACGTGACGGCCATATTCCCGCATGGTCAGGTGTTTGCGGGTGGTGTTGTACTCCATATTCTGTGCATCCATATTTTCAAAGGTACTAAACCAACCGAAAGCAGACAAGTCGACCCTACCTACCTTTGTGCCCGATGCAAATAGTGTTTCTAATTTCCCAGGGTAAGGATATGCATAAGGCAGAAGGATTGTTGCATTTACTTGCGCAATGCGTTCAGAACCATAAAGGCCCTACGTATTGTCTAGTGGCCCCCGCTTTTTTAAAGAATTTTGCACCTTCCAGCTGTAGTTTTAAAATGCTACCCAAGTGGGTAAACTACCTACCCTATAACCTGGGATGGGCACTTTTTAAAAAACTCTCTTCGTTGAAGGTCACCTTACTTATCACTACTGATACGTATTCAAACTTTAATCCATCGGTAGAACCTTTGTTGGCTCCTTGTTACCAAACGCCTTACACACCATCAACTTCTTTACATTTTTTTATAGTAGGGCAAGTGCCAACTGAAAAAGAATTTTTGTTTTTGTTGAAGGCGTTTTCTCAATTCAAGAAAAGACAGCAATCTGCAATGCAGTTGGTTATTCCTGAGTCATCTTTGTATTCAATTGCAAGGTGTAAAGAGCAACTCATGTCCTACAAATTTCGGGAGGCCGTTCAGGTACTTAATCTTGACAGCTTTGAAAAGATGATTCAGCTTGAGTCAACTTCTTTTGCACTGGTTGCTACAGATCAGCAAGGTGATTTGCCACTGTGGCAACAAAAAGCTAAACAATTAAAAATGCCTTTACTTGTACCAGCTTCTTTTCAAGTTGAGGAGAAGCAGTCCGAAAGCTTACTTCTATATTCTACCAATGAAATTCAGTCGCTGGCAGAAAAAATGATGCTTGTTTATAAAGACGAAAATCTTCGATCCCAATTGATCAAATCTGCTGGTTCGCAACCGACATGCCTATCTTTGCAATCACATCCTATTTATCATGAATACCTCCACCATACAAATTGAAGTAACGACCGACGAACAACGAATTCCTGCTGCAATAAACTGGAGAGCAAGTGATGCGGCTGATGAGAAAATGCAAAATGCAAGAGCGCTGCTTCTTTCTATTTGGGATCCCGCTGACAAGGCTGCTCTGCGAATTGATTTATGGACCAAAGAGATGATGGTAGATGAGATGGCAGATTTTTTTTACCAGACCTTGATGACAATGGCCGATACGTATGGTCGAGCTACCCAGTATGCAGATCAGGTAGAGGAGATGAAAGAATTTGCTAAATCCTTCTACGCTAAATTCAGAGAAAAGCAATTACAGCAAAACAAAGCTTAATCTATACATATGTCACTTGAGCAACAGATCATGTCTGACCTTAAAGCGGCCATGTTGGCAAAGGACGAAGTAGCACTTCGTAGTTTGCGCGCCATCAAAGCTGCTATTTTATTAGCAAAAACTGCCGAAGGAGGTAGTGGTGAACTTTCTGCCGATGCAGAAATAAAAATCCTGCAAAAAATGGTCAAGCAGCGTAAAGATTCACTAGATATTTTTTCACAGCAGGGCCGTACAGATTTAGCACAAAAAGAACAAGAAGAGATTGCTGTTATAGAAAAGTTTCTTCCAAAGCAAATGGATGCAGAAGAATTACGTGTTGTCTTAAAAGAGATTATTGCAAAAGCTGGTGCGTCAACTGCTGCTGATATGGGAAAAGTAATGGGAGCTGCCAACAAAGAGTTGGCCGGTAAGGCAGAAGGTAAATTGATTGCTTCCTTGGTAAAAGAATTATTAAGTGGACAGTAATTTTTCATGTTTATAGATATTCTTCTTTTAGTCCTCTTAGCTTTTGCTACCTACACGGGGTACAAGCGTGGATTGATCGTTGGCGTCTTGTCTTTTATCGCGTTAGTTGTAGGGATGGCTGCCGCCATGAAATTATCTGTTGTTGCCACAGCTTATCTGGAATCTTATTTTCATTGGAAAGGAAGTTGGGTACCTCCTGTTTCTTTTCTATTGGTATTTATCCTTGTAGTCATGTTAATTCGACTGGGAGCGAATGCACTTGAAAAAGGAGCACAGTTGATCACATTGGGTTGGGCAAATACGTTAGGAGGGATTTTATTTTATTGGGTCATTTTTCTTTTTGCAACCAGTGTTATTCTTTTTTATCTCGTCGAACTTCCTTTTTTTCCCACTACCTCTTTGCAGGAATCACAGTCCTATCCGTATTTAAAGGAAATTGGGCCTTGGGTGATTAATGGGTATGCAAAAGTTTTTCCTTTGTTTCAAGGAATGTACCAAGACCTTGAACATTTCTTTGATGGCATAAAGCAAAGCATCCCACAACCTTAACCTTGTTGACAGTTGGTTATTGGTTGAAAACAACTAATTTAGCAAGAGTGCGAATGTTGTTATACCTATGAATTACGAAATCAAACAAAAGGAAAAGTTTAGGTATGTGGAGGAAGGTACCGGTGAACCCATCGTTTTGTTACATGGATTATTTGGCGCCCTCAGTAATTTTCAGGGACTAATCGAATATTTCCGATTTCATAACCGAGTTATCGTTCCATTGTTGCCCTTGTTGGATATGGATATTTTGCATACTTCCGTGGGAGGCCTTGCTAAATATGTGAATCGTTTTCTAGAGACGCTTGAATTAGATAATGTGCATTTATTAGGGAACTCTTTGGGGGGACACGTCGCACTGGTGCACACACTAAAAAATCCTTCGCGTATTCGCTCCCTCATTTTAACAGGGAGCTCCGGACTATTTGAAAATGGAATGGGCGATAGTTATCCGCGTCGGGGAGATTACGAATACATCAAAAATAAAACGGCTCTCACCTTTTATGATCCTGCTATTGCAACCAAAGAATTAGTGGATGAGGTATACAGTATTACCAACAATCGTTTGAAGGTTATCAAAATTATTGCATTGGCAAAAAGTGCCATCCGTAATAATCTGGGAGAAGAGTTGAGTCAGATTAAAGTGCCCACTTTACTTATCTGGGGTAATAACGATACTATTACGCCTCCCTTTGTGGGACAGGAGTTCAATAAGTTAATTCCTAATAGTGAACTACATTTTATTGATAAATGTGGACATGCTCCAATGATGGAAGTGCCTGATGAATTCAATAAAATATTACACGGATTTTTGAATAAATTACAACAGACTACAACAGTAGGCTAATGCAAATACAGGAGCTTAATTATGCCAGTTTACCCTGGATCCAGCAATCGGATTCCGTGGCCTCTGCTATGCAACGACTGGAGGATGAGCAACTCACGCAGTTGCCGGTAGTGGAGGGCGAACGCTATGTTGGTCTTATGAATATGGATTTATTATTGAGCGCAGAAGATGATTCCCTTACAATTGAGCAGTTGATTCATTTATTACCAAAATCTCTGATTCATCCAGAAGATCACTTTTTATCTGCTCTAGAGATTGTTGCAGAACAGTCACTACAGTTGATACCTGTTGTTTCTGCTGGTGGGGAGTTGCTGGGTGTTATTGAGCAAATCGAATTAATGAGTGCTGTTTCTGCTTTTTTAGGACTACATGAGAGTGGGGCCCTGCTGGTGGTAGAGAAAGAACTTCATCAATACTCTGCCAGTGAAATTATCAAGTTGGTAGAGACAAATGATGTACAGGTAATGCAATTAAATACACAGCCTAATACCCAAGCGGGTACGGTGCTGGTGACACTTCGATTAAATCGTTCTGAGATTTCTGATATTATTTCAACTTTTCAGCGTTACGAGTATACAATCCGGTTTTTAATTGGAGAAGAACAATATGCCAATGAGCTTCGTACCAATTATGATAACCTGATACATTACCTTAAGATATAGTTCCTATTCCGGAGACTCATTTTTAGAGTTTATGTGCAACAAGGTTTTACTGATCTTAATTGTTGGGCTTTCTTGCTCGCTTTCATCTCTTCAAGCGCAGATTGCTTTATCTCCCGAAGATTCAATTCCCCCAGCTGATTCTTTTACACGTATCAAAAATTATTTACCTGGATTTGATACAATCCAACCAGTGTCGGGTACACCATTTTTAATCTCGTCAATTGTAGTAACAGGGAATAAAAAAACAAAGTCAACCATCCTGCTCCGAGAAGCACCATTTAAAGCAGGCATGAATTATTCGCTTGCTGAGTTGATTGATCAATTTCAGCGGGGGGAACAGCAACTCATGAATACGACCTTATTTCACACCGTTCGTATCTATGCCAGCAAGTTTGAAGGAAATTGTTTAGAAGTGACTATTGCGGTTGCTGAACGGTGGTATTTGTTCCCTTTTCCTTTTTTTAGTTTAGTGGATCGGAATTTTAACCAATGGCTTGTAGAGCATAATGCCAGTTTGAAACGTGTTAACTATGGGATTAATTTCTTATATAACAATCCAACAGGTCACAACGATAAAATGCATTTATGGTTAGTTAATGGATATACCAAGGAGCTCTCATTTATTTATGAAAAGCCCTACTTTGATCGTAAAATGCAATGGGGTTATCGTATAGCAATGCGCACGGGCAAAGGGCGCGAGGTGAATTATACTACTGAAGGTGATAAACAACTTTTTTTGCGAAACACTGATTTTGTACGTTGGTTTTCCTCTGCCGGAACAGAATTGATTTACAGGCCTAAGCTTTATACGCGTCATAGTTTTGGGCTTTATTATTATCATGAAGGAATTAGTGATACGGTTGCGCAGCTTAATCCTGAGTATTTTGGAAATGGAAAAAAAGTGGTTCATTTCCCGGATCTTTTTTATCAATTCTCCTATGTAAAGATGGATTATCTGCCCTATCCAAGTAAGGGACTCGCCACTCGAATAAAATTTAGTAAGCTTGGGTTGACTCCTTCATTCAATCTTTGGCAATTACATTGGAAAACAGTAGCCGCATTTCCTATTGGGGTAAAAAATATTTTTACGACAGAGACCTATGCTGGGCTTAAACTTCCGTTTAATCAACCTTATATCAATAGAAGATTCTTAGGATATAAAGACATTTCCATGCGTGGCTTTGAATATAATGTGGTAGATGGTGTAGCTGGTGGTTATGTACGCGCACAATTTGCAAGAGAAATTGCTCGAATCAATATTGTGTTACCTGGATTTATTCGTAAACGCGCTACAATTACTTCGATCCCATTTAGACTATTTGCAAAAGTTTATTCTAATGCCGGTTATGTCTATAGCCCCACTACCATGAATAATCAGCTGCAAAACAGATTTCTGCAAGCAAGTGGGATTGGAATTGATGTGCTTTCGCTATATGATTTAACGATTCGAATCGAATATAGCTTCAATAACTTAGGGCAAAACGGATTATTTTTGCATCGAACTAGCAATTTTTAACATGAAAGCAGCGATTTACAGTCGGGGGATTGATGAAACCCAGTTATTATCGTTGCAACTTTTTTTCGAAGCACTATATCAACAAAAAGTAGAGCCTGTTCTTTTTAAAACCCTCTTTGAGCAGATTCACGATAAAGTGCGCCTGCCTGATTCTGTTCAAATTTTTACCTGTGCGGCTGATCTGACCGATGGGATAGAACACATCATAAGCTTGGGGGGTGATGGCACTTTGCTTGATACCATTACATTGGTTCGTGATAAAAAAATCGGTGTAATGGGAATCAATTTTGGCCGATTAGGATTTTTAGCCAGTATTGGCAAAGAGCAGGTTGAGATGGCGGTAAAAGCGCTAGCGCAACGAACCTATGTAGAAGATCGTCGTACGTTGATTCATGTTGATGCAAATATTCCATTGTTCGGAGAGGTTCCTTACGCACTAAACGAGTTTACCCTCTTAAAAAGGGATGTTAACTCAATGATAAAGATTCATACTTATCTCAACGGTGAATTTTTAAATACTTATTGGGCAGACGGATTGATTGTAGCAACACCTACAGGCTCTACAGGATATTCGCTAAGCTGTAATGGCCCTATTGTTTTTCCGGATTCACAAAGTTTTGTCATCACGCCTGTGGCACCACATAATTTAAATGTACGTCCTATTGTAGTGCCCGATGATAATGTTATTTCATTTGAAATTGAAAGTAGAGGAGACCAGGTGATTTGTTCGTTGGATGCTCGTCGTGAAATTGTTCATAAGGATGTACAATTGGCAATTCGAAAGGAACAATTTACTGTCAACCTTTTGCGATTGAGTGAAAATAATTTTTTACAAACATTGCATAATAAACTGACCTGGGGACTTGATAAACGAAACTGATGATATACGAAATCAGTATTCTTAAACGTTAGTGAGGGCAAGATGAATTTCACAAAGCAAATTGGATTAGTTGGTTTTTTTATGCTGGTCAGTATAAGTCTGTTTAAGGCTACTGCACAACAAGGGGATTATTATACAGGAGAAGTTGGAATAGGCTTGGGGGCTGCACATTATTTTGGAGACCTTAATTCTACAACACAACTCAACCGTCCAAAGCCTGCTGCAACTTTGTTTTACAGAAAAAATTGGGGTCAATATATTGCCACCCGCGTGGGGGTCAGTTTTGCACAAATCGGTTATGCTGATCGGTATAATACCCACAATGAAATACAATTAAAGCGAAATCTCAGTTTCAATTCTACTCTCTGGGAGTTCTCATTACAAGGAGATTTTAATTTTTTTAGATTTGTTCCCCACGAGAAGGGGCTTCATTTCACTCCCTACATAACCTTGGGAGCTGGTTTGATCAATTATGATCCTTATACCTATCTCAGCGATCAAAAAATTTACTTTAGACAATTACCTATCGGCACCGAAGGTCAAAATAGCCCACTGTATCCAGAAAGAAAGATGTACAGCAACAATGCACTTTGTATTCCATTTGGTGGAGGGTTTAAGTATTCTATTGGTGGTGGACGACTTAATCTAACTTTTGAACTATTACATCGGTATACCAGCACAGATTATTTGGACGATGTTAGCACCACGTACGTGGACCCTGCTACTTTTTCTACCTCAACTGGAGGTGTTTCGATCGCACAACTGTTGAGCGATCGATCTGGCCTAATAGGTACTCCTATAGGCTTGCCTGGTCGTCAACGTGGAAACGGGAGTCGCCAAAAAGATCAATTTGTGACCGCTATTTTAATGGTTAGTTTTAATTTGATGAGCTATAAATGTCCCACAGCCGAGTAAAAAATGGATACCTTTGCGGCTCATTGGATCACTCTTATGTCAAGCCTGTCTACATTGTTAAATAAAGATCGTCTCCCACGCCATATTGCTATCATTATGGACGGAAATGGTCGTTGGGCAAAGGAGAAAGGTGAAGACCGCCTTTATGGACATTACCAGGGTGTGGAAAGTGTAAGGGATGTTGTGGAGGGTGCCGCTGAGTTGGGAATTGAGTACCTCACACTCTATGCCTTTTCAACAGAAAATTGGGATCGACCCGTTGATGAGGTTTCAGGTTTAATGGAATTGTTGGTTACCACCATTCGCAAAGAAGTTAGTACTCTGAACAAAAATAATATCCGTCTTCATGTAATTGGTGATCTAAAAATGTTACCAGAGCATGCCAGAAATGAATTGCAGGAAGGGTTGGATATGACGGCCGCCAACACCGGCTTAAATCTGGTGATGGCATTAAGTTATAGCGGGAGATGGGAGTTGCTTGAAGCTGTACGCCGCATTGCAAAGGCTGTGAAATCCGGGGGGCTTGATCCAGCGCAAATTGATGAACAAACACTACAAAACAACCTTTCCACTCATGCGTTCCCCGATCCAGAGTTGATGATTCGCACCAGTGGGGAATTCCGCATCAGTAACTTCCTTTTGTATCAGCTTGCTTATGCAGAATTATACTTTACTGACGTCTGCTGGCCTGACTTTAGAAAGAGGAATTTATATGAGGCGTTACTAGATTACCAGCAACGGGAAAGAAGGTTCGGAAAAATCAGTGAACAGCTTTAACAAACACTTTCAATTTTAAGCCTTAATTTGCCAAACGGCGAAAATAGCTTTGAATATAACTAATTGATTTATAACTAACTGCAATAAAAACAAAAAGGCTCAAAATCGCCCCAATCAAGAATTATTACTGATGCGAGTATCATTTCAGAAAATCGGTTTTTTTCTCATCGGAATTATTTTGACCGGTGTTTTCTCTCCTCTGGCTGCTCAGGTAACCCCTGATACCACCAAACCAACCTCTGTAGACCCCCGTTTGGTAGAATGGGAAAATGCCAGAGTAGTTAAAGAATACTCTATTGCGGATGTTAAAATCACAGGAATTCGATACTTGGATACCTCCATTGTTTATTCTATCGCTAATCTCCAGCCTGGAGACAAGTTTGTACATCCAGGGGCTGAATTATTTGGAAAAGCAATCAGCAATTTGTGGCGTCAAAAACTATTTTCTGGTGTACAAGTTTTTGTAACCAAAATTGATGGAGATAAAGTGTGGGTAGAGATCAACATTCAAGAGCGTCCACGTTTAGGTAATTACAAGTTTAATGGAATCCGCAAGTCAGAGGAAGAGGATATTCTTACTAAGATCAGCTTAACCAAGCAAACCATTATCACAGAAAATACGCGGAGGGAGATTGTAGAAAAAATTACTAAGCATTACGCTGAAAAAGGTTTTCGAAATGTCGCTGTGAAGATTGAAGAAAAACCAGATGCTGCATTTGCGAACTCCAATCAGTTGCTGATTAGTGTCAACAAGGGAGAACGTGTTCGTATTGGAGATATCAATTTTTTTGGTAATCAAGAGGTAGATGATCTGCGGCTAAAAAAACAACTCAAGGGAACCAAGGAAATGACAAGAATTACCTTACGTCCCGACAAATCAGCAAGCCCGTATGGCACTAATACGAGTGCAAGTGTTCGAGAGTACTTTCGTTCATTTGGATTTCTTTCTCCCAGTAGAACCAAGCGAATACTGGATCCTTACTTCAGATTCAAGTTGTTGAGCTCTGCCAAGTTTGATGACAAAAAATATGAAGAGGACAAAGAAAAAGTTCTTAACTATTATAATTCATTAGGCTATCGTGATGCACAAATTGTTGCTGACACACAATACCTGACAGCCAAGGGGCATATGAATGTTGATTTCAAGATCAACGAAGGTCGCCGTTATTATTTTGGAGATATTGTATGGAAAGGGAATTCTAAGTTTTCCGATTCTATTTTGAATGTTTTGCTAGGCATTAATAAAGGAGACATTTACAATGTGGCCATTTTGAATAAGCGTCTGGGAAAAGAAGCTTCACAAGAAGGGGGCGATATCAGTGGCTACTATATGGATGACGGTTACTTGTTCTTTCGTGCAGAACCTATTGAAATGGCGGTTAACAACGATACCATCGATTATGAAATTCGTTTGATGGAGGGTCCGCAAGCGCGAATCAAAAATGTGACTATTGCCGGAAATGAAAAAACAAAAGATCATGTGATACGTCGCGAACTTCGAACTGTTCCTGGAGAATTATTTAGCCGCGCACAATTAATACGCTCACAACGAGAGTTAGGAAATCTTCAATTCTTCAATCAGGAAAAAATCAATCCTGGGGTTGTGCCTAACCAAGAGGATGGAACCGTGGATATCAATTGGGAATTGGAAGAAAAATCAGCTGACCAGTTGGAGTTATCTGCCGGATGGGGTGGAGGAATTGGGTTGACAGGAACATTGGGTGTTACATTCAATAACTTTTCTGTCAGGAATATTTGGAAAAAATCTGCATGGGATCCATTGCCAACAGGAGACGGTCAAAAATTAAGTGTGCGTATGCAGTCGAATGGTCGTGCCTATCGATCTTATAGCGCATCATTTACAGAGCCTTGGTTGGGTGGTAAAAAAAGAAATTCACTCACTGTCGGATTCAACAGCAGTCGCTTCTCCAATGCATTCGATCCCTTTACAGGGCGCATTGATAAAGCTCGATCAGATACGAACTATCTAAGTACAAGTGGTTTTTCAGTTGCATTTGGAAAACAATTGAAATGGCCGGATGACTATTTCAATCTTGTGGTCACATTCAACTATACTTTATATAAGCTAAGTAACTACCCCATATTTAGTTCCGACTTCACATCTGGTACTTCAAACAATATCAGCGTAAAATTTGCTTTACAGCGCTCTTCTGTTTTCAACCCAATTTTCCCAACTAGTGGTTCCAACTTTTTAGCGAGTGTGCAATTAACACCCCCCTATTCGTTGGTTTCAAATACAGGAGCTGGGTATAATGCATACAGAAGACCTGAATATCACAAGTGGCGCTTTAATGCAGAATGGTATGTTCCCATAGGTAAACCACTAGGTTCAGGTACAGAAAAGAACAAACAATTTGTATTGAAATTAGCTGCCAAGTATGGTTTCATGGGGCGCTATAATAAAGATCTTCCCTATTCGCCATTTGAGCGTTTCCAAGTTGGAGATGCAGGCTTGACTAACAATTTTGGACTATTAGGATATGATATCGTAGCACATCGTGGCTATCCTGTTTATCAAACCTCTGATCCTACCATCAACCCTGATCAGCAAAATGCCAGTCAGTTTTTTACCATTTTTAATAAATATCAATTAGAGGCACGCTTTCCCCTAGTAACTAATCCAAGTAGTACCATTTATGCGCTAAGCTTTTTTGAGGCAGCTAATGGTTGGTATAATTATAAAGAGTACAACCCATTCCGTTTGCGTCGAAGTGTAGGTGTGGGAATGCGTTTTTTCCTTCCCATGTTTGGGTTACTAGGATTTGACTATGGTGTAGGGCTGGATCGGGCTATTCCCGGACAAAACAATGGTCTGAAAGGAATTTCTCGATTTACATTTATGTTAGGATTTGAACCTGAATAATTATCGACTATGAAAAAGTTCTTTTTAGTTTTTTCATTTTTACTGAGTGCTTTCATTGGGACTGCCCAGAAATATGCTATTGTAGACACTCGTTATATTTTAGATCGTTTACCCGAATACAAAACTGCTCAACAGCAATTAGATGTAATGGCTGCAACTTGGCAGTTACAAATAGATAGTATGCAAACATCGTTGGATAGAATGTACCGTGAGTTTGATGCTGAGCAAATCATGTTAACAGCCGAATTGAAAAAAAGAAAAGAAGACCAGCTATTTGCCAGGGAAAAGGAACTCCGCGACCTTCAACGGAAACGTTTTGGGTTTGAAGGCGATTTATTCAAAAAACGCCAAGAATTCGTAAAGCCGGTTCAGGACAAAGTCTACAATGCTATTCAGAAAATGGCAGCTGCAAAGGGGTATGACTTTGTACTCGATAAAAGTGAAGGAATTACCATTATATTTGCCGACCCCAAACTTGATAAAAGCGAAGAGGTGTTGAAAGAGTTAGGGATCCGATAAACGTTCAATCCAATTTAAAACCAATACGTAATGAAAAAGTTCGTTGTGATTTTAGCCGTAGCAGGTTTGTTTGCATTTGCTAATGTAGCACAAGCTCAGATTAAGATCGGCTATATTAATGTAGAGAATGTTCTTTCTCTGATGCCAGAAGTTGGGAAATTAGATTCAATTCTATCCCGTTATCAGCAGGATTCTATCAATCCTCAGTATGCTTCCTTGATCCAAACTTATCAGTACAAGGATAGCGTGTACAAGGATACGTTGAAGCCACCACCAGCCGCTGTAAAAAAGCAATTGGAAGAAGAGCTTCCTCAGTTGATTAATACTATCCAAAACTGGCAGCAAATTGTAAATCAGGCTATGGAAGCAAAGCAAAATGAATTGTTAGCTCCCTTGTATCGTAAAATCTATGATGCAATCCGTGCTGTTGCCAAAGAAAAAGGCTACTCCCATGTATTAAATAAAGATACCTTACTCGTTGCGCCAGACGCTGATGACATGATTGCTTCTGTAGCTGCAAAATTGAAGTTGACACTTCCAAAGGCGCCGGCTGCTGCGGCACCGCCAACAAAATAAGTTGAACTCATTTTTTAAAGAGCCCGGTCAAACAGATCGGGCTCTTTGTTTTAGTCGAGTTACATTTGTGGTATGAGTACAATGGCTGCTCCTGTAAATGGTCCTATTGGTGTTTTTGATTCTGGATATGGCGGGTTAACCATCCTGCGTAGTTTGGTTCAGCAATTACCTTCTTATGATTTTTGTTATTTAGGAGATAGTGCACGTTCGCCTTATGGTAACCGTTCGTTTGATGCAGTTTATGCATATACATTGGAAGCCGTCCAATGGTTTTTTAAACAAGGTTGCCCCTTGGTGATATTAGCATGTAATACTGCGTCTGCAAAAGCATTACGTACTATTCAGCAAAAGGATTTACAAAAAATTGCTCCCGCCAATCGGGTATTGGGAGTTATACGACCCACTACAGAAGTGATTGGTCAATATTCCCAAACAGGCAAAGTAGGAATTTTAGCTACGGAGGGAACGGTACAATCGCAGTCTTATCCCATTGAAATTGAAAAGTTTTTTCCTTCATTACAAGTGACGCAAGAAGCCTGTCCTATGTGGGTTCCTTTAATTGAAAACAATGAACAGGATAGCGAAGGCGCCGATTATTTTGTACAAAAACACTTGAACGCTATTTTTTCAAAAAGCCCTCAAATCGATTTATTGTTACTGGCCTGTACTCATTATCCACTCTTGCGTACCAAAATTGAAAAATACATCCCAGCGGGGGTAAAGCTGCTTTCCCAAGGCGATATTGTTGCCTCCAGTTTAGTTGATTACTTGAATCGACATCCTGAAATTGCTTCCCGCTGTACTCGTGAGGGTAATTTGCAGTTTCATACCACTGATAATAGGTTGGACTTTGACCGCCACGCGGCCCATTTTTTTGGGAACCCCATTTCTTCAAAAGAGGCTCAGTTAGGGGATAGCTGCTGCTAACTGTCTGGCAGCCATAGCCTTATTTTTCTTTTCGCTCTCCTTGTAATCCCTTACCTTTGCGGTCCTTTCACAAAACGACGGGTGTGGTGACCTGGCGTAAGTAAATGGAAATCCGGATCGTTCTCC
>Ga0129333_10002599_pt1 | contig 16870 bp, 21 predicted proteins | sample CPB6_08_DNA_FD_94474 | JGI IMG/M metagenome (GOLD analysis project Ga0129333, IMG submission 94474) | Freshwater to marine salinity gradient microbial communities from Chesapeake Bay, USA - CPBay_Sum_0.6_0.8_DNA | ecosystem: Environmental > Aquatic > Marine > Coastal | place: USA: Chesapeake...
CCCGAGTACATGGACATGGGAAACACCGTCAAGCGCATCGCGCTCTCGTTCACGAGCGTGGCTGACGGAACGAACACGCCCTTGACGACAAGCACAAAGGGCGGAACATAAAGGACGAGAGATGCCACAACGAATCGAGATCGGCAACGACGAGTGGAACTTCACCTTCGCGAAGGGAGAGCGGGAGTACCGCATCGACTCCCTCGTCTACACGAGCATCCTGCTCGACAAGACGAAGGGCGACGAGAACCCCCCGAAGGAGGCGGTGATCGAGGCGATGAAGGCGGCGATGGACAACCACGAAGGACTCAGCGACCATGAGATCTGGGCTCTCAGCGTGCGCCTGTCCAGGCTGATGAACAAAGCGGGAAACGCCTAAAGGCGGCTGCGCTCTTCGCCGCCGCCTACGGGTTCCCGCCGAGTGCCTGCAAGAACGAGGAGGAGGCAGTGGGACTATTCCAGAACATCCGCACCGCGTTGGCTGTCCAGAGCGCGATGTTCGCACGGGGTATCGCCGCCTGCCTCTCCGCCGACGCGAATGCCGACCTCATCAAGGACTGCGGCGGATCCGCAAAGGACATCGCCAAGATGAAGATCGAGGCGATGAAGCAGAAGTCGGGGTTCCCGCGATGATCGTTATCACGCAGGCACATCTCTACCGCTCGCTCCGCGCAAGGCTCGTCGACGCGCTTGCCCTGCCGGAGAGCCGCGTCTACCTGACGAACGAGCCGCGCTTCACCGAGGCGATGGACTTCGTCGTGCAGATCTCGCCTCTCGCCGCCGGCGCGACGAACGAGATGAACCGAACTGGCCTCGGGTTCGTCACGGAGCGGTTCGCCGTCACCACGTTCGTCCGCACGGCATCCGACAACGACATCAAGCAGAGCCGGCAGCTCGCCGGCGAGGACCACGGCGTCATCGAGCGTCAGGGAGCCATCAGGAGCGCGCTGATCCAGCACGAGCTCGGCGGGATCCTCCAGGTCCCGATCAGGTTCGTCTCGAGCGGTCCCGTCAGGCTCGAGCCTCGGGCGCAGCTCCACCTGTCCGCCACGGACATCTTCGTCTGCTCGTATGCCCTTGCGTGGCCTGTCGCCGGCGCGATGAAGTTCGGCTACAGCGCAACGCAGCCAGCATGGGGCGACCTTCCGAGCGAGTCGTTCCACAACGGGTCGCTGAACTTCACGACATCGGTGAACCGTGCGGGGACATCGAGCGCCTATGCGTGGTTCCTGATCCCGCAGGACATACATGCGCGCGGCGTGACGTTCAAGACCGCGCAGGGTCTCGAGCCGTTCTACCACTCGGGCTTCCTGCCGCCGAGCGGTCCCGCCACGGGAACCGTCGTGCAGGACGGCGTGACGTACTACCGATACCGCAGGGCTTACCCGACGACGGCGACTAACCTGTCGTACAGGCTGGAGATCGGCTGATGGCGGATATCCCGACGCACAACCTCGTGTTCCAGTTCCCCGACGACGGCGGAGGAGATCCCGCTCGCGGTGGCGGCGACGGAGGAATGAACTCCGTCCTCGAGACGCTGAAGCACATTCAGGTCAACGTCGGCGCGATCAACGGCAACGTGCGTGCGATCCTGGACACGCTTCGCCGGATCGCAACGAGCGGACGATCGCTTGGCGGAGAGGCAGGTGTTGGGCGCAGGGAAGGCAGGGGAGCCGGCGTAGGCGTCGAGCGCGTGTTTCATGTCGATCCACGCAAGGCGATAGTTCCATACGCCAACTACGCGAGTCCGATGGGAGGAGAAGGACCATTCTCTCCTGGACGGATCTACGTTGAGAACTTGCGTCAAGCGAGAAGGATGAATCGGATTCCGATGCTTCCTCCTGCTTATCCGGAGGCTCGTTTTGTTGGATTTGTTCCATTCAATCCATTGGCTCCATATGTCGGCGGAGGCGGAGGCGGAGGCGGAGGCGGAGGCGGAGGAGAGGGCGGGGGCGGAGGTGGACCTCTAGCCCTTCGACAGCAAGGTGGGCCGCTTGCCTTGAGGCAAACTGCGGCAATCGCAACTGCAAGACGAGCGGCTCCTCCTCCATTCATGCAGGATTACCGTCAGTCGATTGGAATGTTCAACCAGCTTGGAAAGATCCTTGCGACTGTTCATTTGATTCAAGCGACATTGAGCATGATAAAGAGCGCGATCATGTTCTTGCCGAACATGGCGAGAAGTCAAAGGCAAATGCTCGGAGGATACGGGCTTGATTTTGCAAGGATGAACGCGGATGTTCGCATTGCCGAGATGATTGATAAGTTCAAGATTGCAAACAATGCCGGAGTTATTTCCGCCGGAATTAGATTCACTGACAAGGAATTGATTTCAATCCAGGCAACCAGATCCCTTCGCACATCCGCCACCAAGGCAGCATTCGATTTTGGTGGAATGATAATGGATCGGTTTTCCGACATTGGAATGATTGCTCAGGGTCTATTGACCGGCGACTCGAGGGTCGAAGGTCTTGGAGCCTATGGCCTCATGCGTGGAACGCTTCTTTTCCAGCTTGGAAGGATGATGTTCCCTGATAAGTTCACTGCCGCAGACATCGCCTACAACGGCTATCGAAATCAGCTTTTGCAACAGGCTCGTCAATCACAGGTCGGAATGTTCGTCGACCCATTGGTTGAGATGACCGGCGGACGGTTCAGCCTGGACAGGGCTTATCCGGGAAATAGCAACGAAACAAACTGGTGGAGCAGCAGGCCATGAGCGAGACAACCGTTACCTACAACGGCGTCACCCTGCGCCAAGTGAGGATCACGGAGTTCAGGATCGAGAATCCATCGAGCTTCGGATCACCTTCGTCCGGCATTCTGCTGCACTCCGTAAGCGGAGAGGCGCTTGTATTCAACGAGACCGGCGACTTCACCAACTCGAACTCGAACTTCGCGACGAAGCTGCTTGAGTCCCTGAACCAGCCACGCAAGGCGCTGAGGATCAGGATAATCGACCAGTCGAACCAGACGTTCACCGTAATCGACACGACTCAAGGCGGAACATCCGCCCTTGCCGCCGATTCCATGAATGGCCCGTTCTTCCGCGCGAACGTGACGCAGATCACCGGAACGAACGCACTGATGGTGAACTTCACCGTCGAGTACGCAAAGACCGCATCATCGCTGAACAAGATCAAGTCCTTCTACTGCACGGCGTCCTTCTCCATCGATGAGATGGGAATGACGACGGTCAGGAAGACTGGTTCATTGCAGATGTCTGCGGCTCCCGAGTTCACCTCGGCTAGTAATAATCTCGCCGGACTGGCATCGGACAGGGCTGGGTCGGTGAACACGGCGACCGAGCAGGACAGGTACGTCGTCGGAGATGCGGGCCGAAGCGACGTGGTGATCGACTTCATCACTTCGCATGGCGTCGATGCGGTCTTCGCCGACTACTACCGCCGGTTCGTCTCGGGAAACATGTACCGTGGATTCCGCCGCATGAGGCAGGAATACGCCATCGACGAGAGCAGGACAAGGCTCATCTTCGACGTGACCGACCAGGAGTTCTCGCGCGGCCTTCCCGCTCCTGCCCGCGTAGGAAACTGCTCGTACACCTTCGAGCGGTCGCTCGAGGACAACCAGCTTCTCGGCATCAAGCACTTCATCGCCTCGGTCAAGGGCGACAGGAACGTGACCGCAGGTGCGCTCCTCACGCTCTGCATCAGGCTCTCGCAGAACAGGATCGACTGGCGCGAGGATCTGATTATGAAGATCCGCGTCACCGAGGAGAACATGCTCACCGAGAACGCCATCACCTTCGAGGTGGTGTCGAAGGGAGCGTCGGCACAGTCGTATGTGGCGACTTCGACTCAGGGAAATGAGTCGCGTGGAGAGGTGACTCCGATTCTTGACTATCACTCGTTGCCTGGAGCAGGCTTGCTCCGAAACATCCTTTCCGGCATCAAGCTCGGCGGATCGGAGAACAACGAGGGCATGTTCAAGTTCGTTCCATCTCCGCAGCCCGATGCGTATGGATCGGCTCTCCTGCTCCGCGTCACTCCTGGAGCATTTGACGCCCAGCGCGTGCAGACAAGCTCGTCTCCCGAACTCTCGTATCCGACGACGCTCAAGATCGACTCTGAGCAGCCTGTCATCTATTCGTTCCCCGATGCGGTCTTCGACTCGACATCGGCAGACGAGCAGGATGGAATCAACCGATACATCGGACCAGGCGGAACTCTTGCAAGGGTCCCATCAGGGCCGAATGGCGGCGATCTTCGCAAGAACAATGCTCCGTCGTCAGGCGGAAACAACGGTGATGGACGAATCCCTCTTCCGAGGCGTCCACTTCGATCAAGCGGCAAGCAGAAGATATCCGTAAGCACCAACATAGTTCCCGCACATGCGGTCAGCATGTCAGGAGGAACCGTTGCGTTCCAGATCGGCGCTCCATATGCCGTCGTCATAGACGCCCTCGACGGATCGAAGAGCAACGAGCCTCCGCTCAGGGCCTTCAACGACAAGCCGAACACGTCGTTCGTCATGGATTATGACTTTGCCGTGACGAGCGGAACCCCTGATCCAAATGGAAACCGGGTGAACACGGCATCCTATGGGCGCAGGGCGATGATCTACGCGCCGAACGATGTTCCATCCAACGGGGCATCCACGGTGAATCCTGCATTTGCAGTCGCTTCCTTCAACATGGATGGAGAGACTGTCAAGTTCATGCGCTTCTTCCCGAACTCGCTCAAAATGCCGAACGACGAGACGAGGGGTGAAAGCGACTCGTCGTACACGGCTGGTCTTGGAACTCCAGAGGTCCTTGCATGAGCGTGAAGGGCGGACAGGTCGAGATCAGGATCACCCGTGGCGACAGGAACGCGACGGCAAGGCTCCTTACGCCAGAGCTCGAGCGCGCCATCGCGAGGCAGAACATAGGAACCGCCGACATTAACTGCATGAAGTGGCCGGTGTTCGGCCTATCTCGTCACGCCACATGCAGGCTTCTGATGCTTCAGCGAGACATGATGCAGCTTCTCGCAAGCGATCCAGAGGACTGGTCTGACGAGACATACTCGGCCAACGACGATGGATTCCGCGTTTGGTTCATCATCGGAAGCGAGGCTGATTCATCGAGCACATGCTTCAACAGGATGCACGTCGCGAAGATCGAGCCGCTGATGCTCTCCGAGTTCGGCAAGGAAGGATATGGAGAGGCTTTCTACATCGTCACATTCAAATGCGACCGTTGGGCGGCAAGAAGCAATCGCTTCGACGCCGATCTGTCGGGATCGGTTCTTGGACAGTATTTCTCGCGCGGATGGGATCCCGCAGCATTCGTCGATTCGTACCAGTCTGCGGACAGGCCGCTCGCTGGCAATGTGATATCTGGAGCGATCACCAAGTTCAACCAAACGAGCTACTGGCGCCTGTTCAGGACCGGTACGGATGCGTTCTCCGACTCCAGCGCAGGAGCTTCCCTTGAGATCAGAGGCATCGACACGCTTCTTCAGAAGCCTCTGGCCGTCATGGTGGATGAAGTGGCGCAGCGGGCCGGAGTCGCGATCGCCTACACGCCCTCGCCTTCCACGACGGCATCTCCCGGCGTTTATCGGTTCACAGTCGTCGATGTCTACACGGGCGCTCAGAGGATGGTTTCGTTCCTGAACGACTACTCCTTGGACATTCAGGCAGGGTCGATCCTTGACATCAAGGATGGAACAGGAGCATCGACGCTTTCGGGATTCTCCGCTCTCGCGAGGGTTCCAAACGTGATCGCGCAGTCGATTCGTCCTAAGCGCGCGATCGTCGCCGTCAAGCGCAACATGGTCGCCGATGGAACTCCTCCAGACGTGTTCTCTCTTTCCGAGACTTCGGCGGCGACATCTGGAACCGGCAAGTTCCAGAGCGAGTATCTCAACGATCCATTCTCTCGGTCCATTCCTTCCGACGCCATCGACCGCGTTGCCATATCGGGATCTCCGACATTCGGCGAGGGCGGAGCAGTCCACATCAATGCGGACAACTGGCAGACGGCTGCAAGGACTGACAGAAGGGCATATTCGGTAACGAACTACGCCTCTCCATTCAGCGAGGCAGAGAACATCTCCAACGAAGTGGCTGGAAGATGGTCAAGCCGATACCAGTCCGGAATCTGCGACATCTGGTTTCGTGGATGGATCTTCCCATCGCATTTGACTGCATGGCCGGGTGGATCATGGATCGAGCTCCGACTACAGACCGACTCGAGGGGATTCGGGTTTCCGACGACCCGCATCTGCGGCGATATCGACGATCCGATGCTTGGTCCCGTCGCCGACGACAGGCAGCATGAGGTCGAGGGATCTGGAATGGCTCAGGTGTGGCGCGGAGAGGACGGCAGGATCCGCGTCCATGTCGGCTATCCATTCGGCATCCCGTGCCTCATCAAGATCATCTCAAGGGAGTCTATCGGTGGTGGAGCGAAGATCTGGCGATACACCGCCAAGATCGTATATCGAAAGGGAAGCGACACGGCGACGACGACCTACAAGGGCGGAATCGAATCATTCCTCGACATCGACGCAAGCGATCCGACCTTGATCGCCTACAACCTGTCCGAGCTGGCGAACACGGCGGGATACGCTGCGCCCGGGTACACGCTTCCTCTTGCACAGCAGGGATTCGACGTGGTTCCCATCGGCGGAGACAGGACGAGCGGAACGCATGAGGTCATCGTTCCCGCCATGCTCTATCTCGGAAGCAATGGCGCTGAGCACAGGACCGTCGCCTACTTCTGCCTGACGAACGCCATAGACGGCGAGTGCCCGACTCCCCTCACGCTCGACCAGAGCCTTGACGGAGGGACCTACTGATGGCTGACCTGATCCTGCTCAAGAGGTCGGCCACGGCTGGATCCGTGCCCGCGCCCACGCAGCTCGCCACGGGGGAGCTCGCCGTCAACACCGTCGACGCCCGCATCTACGTCAAGCGCACGAACGGGACGGTCTCGTCGATCGTCGCCGACCACCTCGAGTACAAGGCATCGCCCGCCATATCGAGCGGGACGCTGGCGCTCGACCTCGCCGTCGCGAGCGCGTTCGACGTGGCGCTCAACGCCAGCGTGACGACCCTGACCATCTCGAACCCCGACCAGACCTCCGGCATCGCCATCTCGTTCAGGCTGTCCCTGACGATGGACGGGACGGCACGGACGATCTCGTGGCCTGCATCGGTCAAGTGGCCGGGAGGAACGCCGCCGACCCTGACGAGCGCGAACGGAAAGAAGGACGTGTTCTCGTTCCTGTCCCTCGACAACGGCTCGACATGGATCGCGTCGACCGTGGGGCAGAACTACTGACTGGAAGCGATTTCCCTAGACCGAGCAAAACCTAGCCTTCATAATCGCCGCCATGCCTCATACGGAATCAGTCTTCCCGCTCGGAGTGCCGATCGCGCCCACGGAGCCGACCGACACGAACCCGACCCATATCGCCGAGTACGGGCGCGGCGGACTTATGTCCGTCGCCGACCTAACCGCCCGTGGCACGATCTCGGACGACCGCAAGAAGGTCGGAATGCTCGTGTACGTCCAGTCGGAGGCGAAGTATTTCACGCTGACGGCTCTTCCGAACACATGGCTCGAGCTCGCGACAGGAGGAGGAGGCCTGACTCCGCTCGTGCCGTCGCCTGCCGGCACGTTCAACTTCGCGAACGTGACCGTGGATCAGTATGGACGAGTCACGTCGGCAACGCAGAACAACGACGTGGCGAGCGCAACTACGCAGCAGCAGATCCTCGCGACGGTCGATTTCCTCGTCAACGACATCTCTGTGAACGGTGTGAACGGCGGATCCTGGGACCAGACCTGATGCTGATCGGATACCCCTACGATCCCGTGACGCAGGATCTCTGGCTCTACCAGGACATCACTATATCATGGACTGTTCCGACCCCTGGAAGCCAGGTCGTGAAGCAGCCGTACGCATGGAATCCGAGCAGTCCGCTCTATGGCTATAGAAACTCGCTCATCGGCATCTCGGCGAGGCTGAGAACCCTTGATACCGAGAATGTAAGGATCGGTACGGGAACGACGGCTCCGTACAGCACATACAACGACCCATCCAATCCTGTCAACAGGCCGGTTTGGTACAACTCGTTCCCGATGACGTTCCTGATGCTGGCGGATGGATTCGCGGTCAGCTGCGCGCATTGCTACTCGGATTTCGACATACCAAGGAATCCGTCAGTGAGGCTCGTCGGACCGGGTGGGTATATAATCAATGGTCGGTTCGATGCGTTGTTCACCGCATCGACGCGATGGCTGAACGCGGACAACAGCCTTCGGTTCGCCGCTGATCCAAAGAACATCGTTCCGTTCGGATCGGATACATACCAGTCGATCGCATTCCAGATGGCGGTCGACCTCAATGTATTCGAGTGCCTTGATCCATCGGACGTTCCGCCGATCATCCCAGTGGATTGCAGGTCGATGTCGTTGGGGCAGACGGCATGGTTGCTTGACAGCAACCATAAGGTCATCAGGGTCCGATCCGTCAGGAACTACGTCGACAGCGGCGACCTTCGTTCGCTGTTCAAGGCGGTGAACCCCGATGGAACTGAATCTCCGGTCGATGTCGAGTTGTTCCTTCACGACAGCGGGACATTCGCCCTCGCCGAGATCAAGCCACCGACCAGCGCGGCTGCGGGAGACGGTGTCATGGGCGTCCTCGTGGCATCCGTGAAATTCCCGAACGAACTCGTCGGTAACCAGCCGCTACAGCAGCCGATGTCGCCTCCGACTCCGGGATACCTTGCGAACAAGCCTGGTGTCTCAAGGAACCTCTACGAATACTTCAGCGCGAGGGGATCTCCAGTAAATCCGCTCACGTTCGCGCGCAGGACGGGAGCGCACGCAACCGAGACCGTGGAGCAGCAGATCCTCTCGATACTGACATGACGGAGTAAATCCATGCCATTGACCGGACCAGTCATTCCATGCGCATTCCGAGCAAGCCAGAATACCCCTGCGATTGCCCCAAATCCCGATGCCTTTTCTGTTTCGGGTGATTCCGGTGAGTTTGGTGAGATCATCACCTGCCTCCGAACCGGACGCATGTGGGTTCTAGGGAAGCTTCCCAATGGCACTGCGACCTACAGGCCGATCTCAGGATCCGACGTTCGTGCGTTCGTCCACAACAGCACTGGTGCGACCCTGACGAAGGGAAACGTCGTCTACGTCACGGGATCGAACGGCGTGGACAAGATCACGGTCGCCCTCGCCGATGCCAATATCGAGAGCATGTCGGCGAAGACCATTGGAGTCGTATGGGAGGACATTGCCAACGGAGCCGATGGATTCGTCGTCACCGAGGGCTTGCTGACGGGTATTGCGACAAACGCCATCGGAAATGCCGGAGACGCGATCTGGCTTTCCGCCACGGCAGGCTCGTTCACCACGACCCGTCCGACTCAGCCTGACCACGGGGTCTTCATCGGGTGGATCGTCAAGAGCGCGGGCGCGGGCGCGGGCAGCATCTTCGTCAAGGTCATCAACTACCCCGAGCTCGACGAGCTGCACGATGTCCTGATCGCGAATCCCCTCGACAACGAGGCCCTGATCTACGACGCCGCCTCTGGGCTTTGGAAGAACGAGAAGGTCTCTTACTCGAGCATCCAGAATGTCGAGGCTTCGTCCCTGCTCGGTCGCTCGAACGCCAGCAATGGGGTGGCGCAGGAGATCAAGCTTTCCAACCAGTTCGTATGGGGCACGGTGGGCGGAAAGCCCCAGCTGTCCATCTCCACGGTCTCGGACGCCACGAAGGTCGACACCAGCACCACGCTGACGGCAGGGGTCGGATTGACCGGAGGCGGCGACCTGACGGCCAGCCGCAGCTTCGCGGTCGACTTCGCCACGAGCGGTACGGTCAGCACGACGAAGGCTGTGCGGGCAGACGATGCCCGCCTGAGTGATGCCAGGATTCCTACAGCCCATGCACACCTAATTACCGATCTAACAGACTTTGCTGTCAGCGCCGTTGCTGACAAGAACGTACTGCAATATTCTTCCGCTATAGGGAAGTGGGTAAACGCTCCCCAGACCGACCTGGTCGACGGCGGCAACTTCTAAGAGGATACTGGGATGGCAAATACACTTCGGATCAAGCGTCGTGCCTCTGGAGCGGCTGGAGCACCTACCTCGCTCGCCAACGCCGAACTCGCGTTCAACGAAGTTGACAACGTCCTCTACTACGGCAAGGGCACGGGTGGAGCGGGCGGCAGCGCGACCACCGTCGAGGCAATCGGCGGCATCGGCGCGTTCATGGACCTTGCGGGCACGCAGACGATCACGGGAGCAAAGACGTTCAGTGGAACGGTTGCGCTCGGCTCATCCGCGACGGCGACCACGCCGACCACGGGTGACAACACGACGAAGGTCGCTACGACCGCGTTCGTGCAGAGCGCCTTGAGCGGGTCGGGACTCGGAACCGTAACGAGCGTGGCGCTGACCGCGCCTTCGTTTATCTCGGTCAGCGGTAGCCCGATCACCTCAGCGGGAACCATCGCGCTCTCGCTCGCCTCGCAGACCTCGAATCAGGTGTTCGCCGCGCCGAACGGCAGCAACGGCACTCCGACGTTCCGCTCGCTCGTCGCCGCCGACATCCCTTCCCTGACCTCGACCTATCTCGGTCTGTCCACGGGCGGCACGGTGTCGGGCAACACGTCGTTCACGGGCACGGTTTCGCTCGGCAGCAGCGCGACCGCCACGACCCCGCCGACCATCGACAGCACGACGAAGGTCGCTACGACCGCATGGGTAAACGCGCAGGGATACCTGACCAGCGCGGTGTCTAGCGTCGGGCTTTCGCTTCCGTCGATTTTCACTGTCACGGGATCGCCTGTCACCACAAGCGGCACGCTCACGGGATCGCTTGCCTCGCAGACGGCTAACCACGTCTTCGCGGCTCCGAACGGGTCGAGCGGCACGCCGGCCTTCCGCACGTTGGTAGCAGCCGACATCCCGAGCCTGCCGTACCTCTCGACCTCGGGCGGAACGGTGTCGGGCAACCTGACGCTGACGGGCGACCTGACCGTCAACGGCACGACCACGACGATCAACTCGACCACGCTCACCGTCGATGACAAGAACATCGTGATCGGCGACGTAGCGACCCCGACCGACGTGACGGCGGATGGCGGCGGAATCACGCTCAAGGGCGCGACCGACAAGACCATGACGTGGGTGGATTCGACCGACGCATGGACGAGCAGCGAGCATTTCAACCTCGCGAGCGGCAAGGCGTACTACATTGGCGGCACGATGGTCCTCTCTGGGACCAACCTCGACAATGTGACCGTCGATGGCGGATCGTTCTGATAGGAGGATTCGATGGCGAACACGATTTTGCTCAAGCGAAGCGCGACAGCCAGCGCAGTCCCGACTACGGCAAACCTAGCGGTCGGTGAACTTGCGATCAACTATCGCAGCAAGAAGTTGTTCATCCGTGATTTTGAGGACGCGATTGTCCAGTTTTGCCCGCTGAACGATGGCGACAAGGGCGACATCACGGTGTCGGCGAACGGTCAGACGTTCACCATCGACAATGCAGCCGTGACTGTCTCCAAGATCAGCGCGACGGGGACCGCGAACAACACCACGTTCCTGCGCGGTGATGGAGCGTGGGCGGCTCCGTCAGGCGGTGGCGGCGGCGTCAGCGACGGAGACAAGGGAGACATCACCGTCTCGTCGAGCGGAGCGACCTGGACCATCGACAACAGCGCCGTGACCTACGCGAAGATACAGAATGTCTCCGCGACCGATCGGATACTCGGTAGGTCAAGCGCAGGAGCCGGAGTCGTGGAGGAAATCACCTGCACGGCGGCGGGTCGCGCTCTGATCGACGATGCCGATGCAGCGGCACAGCGGACAACGCTCGGCCTTGGAACCATCTCCACGCAGGCATCTAGCAGCGTTTCGATCACGGGCGGCACAGTGTCAGGCGTGAAGGTGACCGACTACACCGAGCCGAAGACTACTGGGTCCATCTCCAGTGGAACCTTGACGCTGAATCTCAACGACGCGCAGGTTTTTGAGGTGTCGCTGAATGCCAACATCACCACGCTCACGATCTCGAACATAGATGCAACCTCGAACACGGTGAATGCATTCACGGTCATCTTCATGGGAGACGGAACAGCGCGAACGATCACTTGGCCCGCCGCTGTCAAGTGGCCTAATGCAACTGCTCCGACTATGACCAGCACGAACGGAAAGAAAGATGTCTTGTCGTTCCTGTCTCCAGACAACGGAACGACGTGGCTCGGCTTTGTCGGAGGTCAGAACTTCTAATGCTGTCCGCTTCAGCATCCATGATCGCAATCCGAGCGAAGAAGTCGAGTGGCGGCGGCGGCGATGTCACTCCGAACGCGGTCGACTGGGATGATGTCGCCGCTCCTGGTGGGTCGACAAATACCGTGACCATCACTGGCATCAATACCGCGATAGATCTGTCTATCAGTTGGACGGGATACGGCCTTGGCGCATTCAATGTCTACAAGAACGATTCCGAGACATCTCTTGCAGACAATGGCTCGCCATTCACTTTGTCTGTATCAAACAACGATGAGATATATTTCTATGCTGCAAGTATAGCGGAACAATCCATTTCTGTGACCGTCACAAATGCGAGCGACGGAGACACGGTGCTGGATACCTTCACGATAAATACGGGCGAAGGTGGCGGCGGCGGTTGATGTTCGCGGAACGGGTTCAACGGTGGAGCGGGTGGCCGTGGCGGAAACGGCTATACGCTCCTAATAGCGATGAGGTGACCAGATGGATTTCGCGCTTGTGAATGCAGACTCGAAGGTGGCGAATGTCGTCGTCGCGGATGACGCCAGCGAGTTCCAGAGCACCTATCTGGCCGTCCAGTTGAATCCATTCGAGCGATGCGATGTCGGTCAGCAGTTCGATGCGAACGCGGACCCGCGATTCTTCGGCGATGTCCCTAGGCCGCCGCAGTCGTGGACCGCCTACGAGTTCCTGCTTCGGTTCACCGCAGCCGAGCGAGCCGCGTTCCGAGCGGCTGCGATCACGGATCCGCATGTCGCTGACTTCCAGCAACTCGCGCAGGCGGCGCAGGAGGTTGTCTCCGACGATCCGATGACGGTCGCCGGCATGGACTACGCGATCAGCGTCGGCATCGTGACGGCGGAAAGGAAGACGGAGATCCTGTCGTGAGCTTCGATCAACTTGGAACCATCATTGCGCCGATGGCGACGATCCTTGCGGCGTCGGCTTGGATTCACAACAGCCTCAACCGCCTCGCCGTGAAGGTCGAGGTGCTCGCATCGAAGCTTGACGACTACGGAGAGCGAATCAGACGCATCGAGCACGAGCTCGACCAGATCAGGAGGAACACAAATGGACGGAACTAAGCCCGGATACAAGACTACCGAGTTCTGGCTCGCCTTCGTGGCGATGGTGATCGGCGCGGCCTTCGCGTCGGGGATCTTCCCTGCGGAGAGCGCGGGCGACAAGGTGCTCGGTCTCGCGGCGACCGTGCTCACCGCCCTCGGCTACACGGTCAGCCGCACGATGGTGAAGAAGTGACATGCTCGAGCGCATCGTCGCACAGGTCACCGTCGCGCTCATCGCATGGCTCGACAAGCGCATATCGCAGAGCCCAGTGGGCACGGATGCTGCTCCTGATCCTGATGCTCTTCGCCGCGCTGGCGACCGCATCTCTCAGTGGATGCGGGACGGCAGGAAATAGGACTGTATTCGTCCCCGAGGCTTCGCCGATGCGGATCGGCCCGAAGGCTCGGTTCAAGGTCTGGATCAGGACGCAGGGATCGACCGACTGGGAGCTATCCTCCAACGAAGTCGCGATCCCCGAGGGCTGGTACATCGTGCCTCCCTCCTACGTCAGGGAATGACGGAAACAGGGGTGTCATGGGAATCCTCGACAGAGTCTCGGTGAGGAAGGCAGACAAGGCCGTGCTTCGGATCGAGTTCCGACCGGAGCGCGGATCGGACTACCTGTGGATGCTGCTCCGCTCGGACGCGCACCACGACAACGCACACACGGACATCGAGATGGAGCGCCGGCATCTCGAGGAGGCGAAGCGCCGAGAGGCGCTGATCCTCGACAACGGCGACCTGCACTGCGCGATGCAGGGGCGGTGGGACAAGAGAGCCGACCGCAGCGCCATGCGACCCGAGTACCAGTTCGGGAACTACCTTGACCGTCTGGTCGACGAAGCGGTCAAGTTCTATGGCCCGTATGCGCCTAACTGGTGCATGATGGGTCTTGGCAACCATGAGACGGCGATCCTGAAGCACCACGAGACGAACCTGACGGAGCGGGTCGTCGAGAGGCTCAAGCTCGAGGGAGCCGGCAGCCTGCACGCCTGCGGGTACGCTGGGTGGATTCGACTCCTGATATTCGCGCCGAACACGCGGCGGTCGGGGAGCCTGTGGATCTACCGGCATCATGGCTACGGCGGCGGAGGTCCCGTGACGCGCGGCACGATCCAGACCTCGCGCATGGCGGTCTACCTGCCTGACGCGCAGATCGTCTGGACGGGGCATACCCACGACCAGTGGATCATGCCGATCGAGCGATACAGGGTCACGCACGCGGACAGCCCCTATACGGACCGGCAGGTCCACGTCAGGACCCCAGGCTACAAGGACGAGTTCACGCCGCAGGATGGGTGGCACACGGAGCGCGGCGGACCGCCGAAGCCTCGTGGGGCGCTCTGGCTCAGGGCTAGAATCACTGCGGACGGCACAGTAGACTACGACATTACGGAGGCGCGCTGATGGCGGCGGGAATCTACAACTTCACGATCGAGCAGGGTGCTACGTTCACAAAGGCGTTCACATGGAAGGACGACGACGGAAACGCCGTCGACCTGACGAGCTACACGGCGCGTATGCAGTGCCGTGCGAACATCGGTTCGACGGCGACCATCTTCTCGTACACGACTCCATCCGCGAACCTGTCGATACCGACTCCTGCCAATGGAACGATCGTCCTGTCGATTTCCGCGACGGACACGTCGAACTTTCCTGTCGGCGGCGTCTATGACCTCGAGCTCGTGAGCGGAACCACCGTCACGCGCCTGCTCCAGGGAACCATCAGCCTTTCAGGGGAGATCACGCGATGAGCGTTACCGTCACCGAGACCAACAACACCGTCACGATCTCAGGCTCGTACTTCCTGCCGCCACCATCGTACATCCAGGCGAACTCAGCGATTCAGGAGGCGAAGTCCTATGGCGGCACGTCGACCCAGCTCAACTACATCTTCAACGACTCGGTGAATGACATCGAGGGAGCCGCCGCCAATGCCGGCGTCTGGTCGAACATCATCATTGCCGGCGGAAACACCGCAAACCCGAACCTGATGCGCGGGACTACGAGCCTGCGCACCATCATCGGCGGATACAACAACATCATCGGACGGGCGGCGAACACTGATGTCAATGAGGGCATCAACAGCCAGGTGCTCGGAGGGTCCCATGCCCGAATCGTGATGAACAATCAGGATCGGACGAGCATCGTCAGCCACGGAACGATTGTCGGAGGCGCGTTCAATGAAATAACGAACGGAGACTTCGGAATTATCAGCGGAGGCCGAAACAACAAGATCGAGGAAAAGCAGGGCGCATATTCCGCAGGCGAGTACGCCAGCGTGTCAAATGGATATTGCGCTGTCATCTCTGGAGGATACGGCAACTCGAACAGCGGCTACACAGCCGTCGTCGGCGGCGGATACCAGAACAACGTCCGCTTGAAGGACAGCGTCATCGCCGGCGGATACTCAAACAACATCGACGAGCCCAAGGACTACGCCACATCGGCGAGCCTCGAGCACTCGACCATCGGCGGCGGAAGGTCGAACAACATCTTCGCCACGACCGGCGGAACGATCTGCGGAGGCAAGGACAACTCGATCAACCTCGCGCCTGCTGCGGGCGGTCCTCCCGAAGCAGACGGACCGATCAATGCCGGCGCATACATGTCGATCGGCGGCGGACTGAACAACCGCATCGCGCGCGCCGTCGCTGGTTTCCCGCTTGTATCGGACTGCTCCTACTCGACCATCATCGGCGGATGGAACAACCTCGTCAACAACATCGGCGGAACCGTCATCGGCGGCGTCGACAACCAGGTCCAGGCGGCATACGCGACCTCGTTCGGACGCGGTGCGCAGGCGCGCAATGCAGGTGGATTCGTGCAGGGCGGGCAGGCTTTCTCCGCGGTCGGAGACGCGCAATCGTCCGTGTACGTCCTGAAGTGCCAGACGACCGACGCCACGGCCACCGAGATGCAGTCGATGGGCACGTCGCTCACGATGCGGAACGACACCGCATGGAGCTTCCGCGCGCTCGTGGTCGGCAGGGATTCCGCGACCAACTCGAGCGTCGGCTACGAGGTCAAGGGCCTTGTCCACAACGACAGCGGGACCGCCGCCATCGTCGGCACTGTCGGCGTGACCACGCTCGGTGAATCGTCGACGCCGACCAACATGTCCGCGTGCGACGTGACTGCGACCGTGAGCGGAGCCACCCTCCGCATCATGGCCACGGGCATCGCATCGACCACGATCAAGTGGGTGTGCCGTCTCGAGATCGCCGAAGTCACTGGCTGACGGAGGTATTCATGGCGCGCAAGCCGAAGAAGGACGAGGACGACCGGATCGACCTCACTCCCCTGTACCACGCAGAGCAGCTCTGCCGTGGGTTCATCGAGCAGGTCGGAGCGGACGCGGTCGTTGTCGTCTGGACGACGCAGAGCGGGCGCGCGACGAAATACTGGCGGCATCAGCTCGGGAACGCCATGCTCTGCAACGCGCTCGTCACGAAGACGAGCGAGCAGCAGGAGGAGTCGGAGTGCGAGCGCGAAGAGGAAGAGGAGGATGACGATTGA
>Ga0129333_10002600_pt1 | contig 16870 bp, 30 predicted proteins | sample CPB6_08_DNA_FD_94474 | JGI IMG/M metagenome (GOLD analysis project Ga0129333, IMG submission 94474) | Freshwater to marine salinity gradient microbial communities from Chesapeake Bay, USA - CPBay_Sum_0.6_0.8_DNA | ecosystem: Environmental > Aquatic > Marine > Coastal | place: USA: Chesapeake...
CACCCTGCGCGGCCTGCTGGAGCGGCTGGCGTGACCAAAGAACACGCAGGATAAGCGGGAGCGAACCGGCGGTTAAGGTTATAAGCAATTGCTGCAAGCCTGTGACCGTCAAGAATCGGCACTACCGTTGCCGTAGGTGCCGTTGAGAGAGTGAATCATTTCCGTAGACTTTACCCCGGTGGCCTGCCCTGTGGGTCACCGGGGTAATTTTAATTGGTTAAAATTATTGTACCCTATTGGGTTGGTTTATCTATCTTAACATTTTTCAGAGGGAAATATATCTATGTCTAGAGAAGGTTGGCTTATTTTTCGTGGGAAGTTAGTTTCAGATCCCAGTTCTTTTGACCCTGAAAATGTTGATAATCTTGATGAGGTTGTAGAGCTAGTCAAGGGTGAAATGATTAGTAAAAGCTATATTAAGCTTAAAGAGAGTCCTCTATTTCATCCTAATGTATCGTATGGAGATATCCTCAAGGTAAAGCCCTGCGACAAGTCCCTCTCAGAGAGAGTAACAATTCTTGAGTTTAATGGTGTCGAACACAGTGAAGTTGACGAAATAGACAGCGAACAGGACATTCAGAACTTTGGGGCTGAAAATGTGGGGCTGTCTCCTAATCTTGTAAACTTAATGAAAAGCTTTGATGCCAAGATTAGACCAGAAGTGAACGACAAATTTGAGCAGGGTCTTGTGTTTGAGCCCGTGAATCTTGTTTCACACGGTTCTTATAAGATAAACATCTCTTACGATGCTGAAAATGAAGATCTCAATAAGATGAAGGATCATTTTAAAAATTGGAATGTTCACTTCCAGACTTCTTCTGCTAAGAACCTTGGAAGCGTTGCGTTCTGTCTTGACACAAAGTTCAAGAAGGCTGTAGAATGTTTGGAGTCAGCACCCTGGGTTAAGGGTTGCTATTTGGCATTTTCGCCGGACGATTTCCCTCAAATTGAGTTTAACCCGGATTTAATCCCTAAAAGTGAAAGTGAGAACTGAAATGAATGAGAAAGTAATCGGAACTCTTTGTTTTTACCTTGGTTTTATTTCTATCGCTGCGAGTATTGCGATCTGGTTTTTGAATAAAACACCAGATGTTGCTCATGGTGAGAGATTTGGAATCTTTGTTGGGCTGTGGGCACCTACCTTTTTTGCTCTTGCAAACAGGTGGCGTTAATACAAGTTGCTTTGCCTGTGGCATGGACTCGTCATCCAAAAACAGGCTCACTAGCCGTGTAGGTGCTGCTGTCACTCATTCCAGCAGAAACGGTGACTCAGCGGGCGGTAGTCGGCAAGGGATTGCCTGTTGCACTGGGGTGCCCTTGTTAAACACCCGTTGCCTATGACAGACTATCACACCCTCCTTTCAGTTTGTGCATAGGCAATCCGCCCTGTGCTGCCCGACTCCACGGTTCCGGCAGGGCGGATTTTTTAATTTGACATTTGACTATTTTTATTGTACCCTATAGGGGTGCAAACAACGGGCAATTAGCTCAATCGGCAGAGCATCGGACTTTTAATCCGTTGGTTGAAGGTTCGAGTCCTTCATTGCCCATTTTAACTATGCCGGGGTGGCGAAATAGGCAGACGCAAGGGACTTAAAATCCCTCGGGAGTAATCCCATGCGGGTTCGACCCCCGCCCTCGGCACTGGGGATAATCTCTTATGATGTGGAACGAAACAAGTAAGTGGGCAAAAGAAAAAGGCTATAAACTAAAAAAAGTAGATGGCCTGATTCATTGGCACAAGTTAGATGAGCCAGATATCTGTGGGGCTGAAGAGACTATTGAAGAGGTAGCCACCGCTATTTTTAATCATATAAGCGATTATAAGTGGGTGGAATACCAAAAAAGTTACAAACCTTTAACATGACGTTTATACCAATCTATAGCACAGCTGAGACAGCTGAGAATGAAGGTGGCTCAGGTTTTACCTTAAAGTTTGACATATTTCCAGAGAGAATACACCAGAGGTTCTCTAACTTTGAGTATTCTGACTTCTTTAACAGGTTCAAATTTATATCAGAGAATGGTACTGAGTTCGAGATAAATTGCATTCGTCAAATACCAACCCTTGCGGAAGGTCAAACTTGTGACGAAGAAGATAACAAGTGGCGAGCTTGGGTTAACTTAATAGACAGTATCCATCCTGAAAAGGACATGGAACACCTAATCGAGTGGCTTGGTTTTGCTCTGTAAATTTGAATTTTGTAAGTCTTGTCTTTTGCTGCACTTACGTTAAGATAGGTACCTTTGGCACAAAATCAATGTACCCTATGGGACAGGAGGACTTATTATGGTACAGGGCGATGTTTCTGCGGCTAACGAATACTTGATGGACTGTCCCGTTCTGGTGGATAAGCGTGTTCCCACCGACGCATTTGATTATGGTGACGAACAGACTGTTCTTCTTCACCTCAAGCGTGTGGGAAGTTCTATAGGGGACCGTAAGGAAGATAACTACGGTCTTTATTTGGGTTATCATAGTGACGGCTATGTGGTTGGTATCAAGAACTTCTTAGGCAACGGCTTTATCGGTTGTGAAGTGTTTGAAACCATTGAAGAAATGAAAACCATCTGGCAGCTCGACTGATGAAATACAATATTAAAGGCGAGAAGGTAGTTAAAGAAGAAGTTTCTATTGAAGTCGAGGCAGCTAGCTTTTTAGATGCCTATAAGAAAGCCAGAGCGTCCTTTGACGGTTATGAGTTTAATGTCTCATCAATAAATGATGAACACATAACCTCTGAGACTGAGGCGGATTGGATGGACTATAATCCGCTTGAGGGAGTTCTTGACGATGATGGTTACTCTTTAAGGAAGAGTTCTTTAAAGAGTGCTTTGTTGAGGAACAAAGCGGTTAAGAATGTAACCGTTCATTTTAGTGGCCAGGGTGACGATGGACAGGTAGACTACATTAGTACCGAGCCTGGAGAATATGAGGAAGTGCTTCAAGATAAGTTTGGGACTTTTACTTTGTCCGATCTTGTTAGTGATCTTTCTGATGCGATTCTTGAGAGTATTCCAATTGATTGGATTAACGACAACGGTGGAGCAGGCCAAATAACTTTTAGTCTTAAGGATGATGAGCTTATTGCTGAGGTAGAATGCCATGAGTGGGAGAGCACTGAGGGCTTTACCTTCTGGAAAACGCTAAAGATTGCGGAGTAATCCAATGGGTTCGATACAGATAGGCGAAAGAGTTAAAGTTTTCACCCAAGTTGGTCTTATGAAGGAGAGTAAGTGGCTTGTTGGTGAATACTTGGACGATGTTCCTGAGGACCGTTGTATGATACAGGTTTCTGGTAACAGGATTATATCTAATAGGAACAAGGTTAAAAAGTTTACCAAGGCGACTCAGGAAGACACCGATAAGTTTGTTAAAGCCCAGTGGCCTGCACTAAAGAGCATGGTCTCTTTGGGGGTGGAAAAGCTTTTGGGTCCAAATCCACCTAAACTCGAAATTGATGAGGTAGAGTATTCTATTTCGGTGGAGAATGGATGGATTTCTATTGCACCTAGTATAGAAGAACGTGAGTCTATTATTGGATTTATAGAATGCCCCTGTTGGAGCGTTGCTATCGCTGTTTCGACTGGAGGCGGCTACTGGGATCCACCGGATGTTGATATTTGTGATGTGGGTTCTTGCACCAACACTGTAAGTGCAGCCCAGTTTTTTATCGAAACTATTTGGAAAGAAACAAACAGACCCTTCTGGGAATCTGCTTCGTTCTATGATTTTCCCGATGAGCCCAATTTAAATTAGCTCCTAATTTTTTTGTACCCTATAAACCATAAGAAAGGGTTTATTATGAGCCAGACTGTTGAAATCCATGCAAGTGTTTTAGAGGAGATGGCTTTTACTAGCGATTACGCCGCTATTCCTCAATATATGCAAAATTCTATTATGAACTATGCTCTTCACAGGAAGAAGCCAGGAGACTTCCTCACAGCAGTTATCTGCAATGATCTGCGTGGTGCTGTTGCACACGCTGACTCTGTCAATCTTCCACTCATAAAGACATATGTGCAGTGGTTTTATAATCGTTGTCCTGCTTTTCTTGTGGGCAAAGAAAACTTTGTTCGGCACCTTAATCCCGAAGCCGGGAAATGAGACTAAAAAAATTGTACCCTATAGGGGTGTCCGCAGCACGGTGCTGCGGTTGATCGGGTTGGTTATCCAGAAGGAGGATAAACGACATGGCTAGGAAGAAGGCTGACGGTCGGGCGAACAACGCCCGTCCTGAGGGTTCCTTCAAGTATGACAATGCGACTGAGGCACTTCTTGTGAAGTTGCTCCGGCAGCACGGTCTTACGGGAACCTTCAACCACCTCGTTGCGAAGGCCGTTACTGGCACTCGCCGTTGTGGCGCCCTGAAGGGCACGAAGGAGCGCATCACGCTCTCTCTGCCGGCCCTTCAGCAACTTGCCGCCCGCAAGGGTGTCAAGTTCCAGCGTGGTCCCCGTAAGGCTGCGTGACGTAGTGGACTAAACGGCCCGCCGGGATGGATCAAACGTGACCTCCCGGCGGGCTTATGTCCGATGTATGCAACCTTCAGTGAGTTATTGCTTCATATATTAAACACTAAACCCCTACAAAAAAGGATAAACTTTATACGCTTCACCATCCGTATATCCTCTTTGATAGGATCGCAAGGCTAGTCCTTCGGCGGGTGATAGACAAGGAACATAAAAAGTCCTATTTTCAGTGATGTGTGGTGTTGTCTCCGGGTCAAACCGTCACGATGCCTCAACCTTATGTTACGGTTCTTCTAGCCGGTACGAAGCCGGTTGAATAAAGTTTATCTGAGATTCAAGAGACTCCATAGTTATAAAATGATTATGCCAAATTGGCAGCAGGAAAAGTTTTGTGCCAAAATGGCATAAGTTTTTTCAATTAAAGGAGTTGTCAAAGTGTCTGGTTATCTTAGCGACGACGATTGGGCGGAGATGGTAAAGAGAGAGTGTGAGGACTTGCGTAATGGCACTGGTCCTTACGCTAGGAAAACGAACATTGACGATGAAGATTTCGATGACGATGACGAGGACGAGGACGATGATGACGAAGATTATGAAGATGAAGATGAAGATGAAGATGACGACGAAGATGACGACGACGATGACGAATATGAGGAATGGGAACTAGAAGGTGAAGATGAGGATGAGGATGAAGATTACGATGACGAATGGGATGAAGAAGAAGAGGAGGATTAATTATGTGGTTCAGATACAATATATGTCAGCATGTAACGGAACCAGATCCTGTTCTTGAGCCATTCATTTTACAGGAACCTAAGACCGCTTACTTTTATGCCAAGCAAATTTTAAAAAAGCCTTGGGAGGTTGCAGAAGATACAATAGTAGAGTCTCCGGAATACGCATATCTTTATGCTAAAAACGTACTTAAAAGGCGTTGGCAGAAGGCAGAAGAAAAAATGCTGGCACTCGCTGAGGACAGCGATATGTTTGGGACCTACGGACGGCAAAGGGCAAGAGAAACTCTTGCTCTTTACGCAAAGCATGTAATAAAAGGTAGATGGAAAGAGGCCGAATCTTTTATTGCACAGAGTTCTAATATAGGAGAATATTCGAATAAACTTAGCGGAGACGACCTTGTTGAGTTTAAGAACATGGTTACTCTAAATGCTATTGGAAGCAACGAACAGGCCAAGAGATTCTTCTCTTGGAAGCCAACTCATTCTGTTAAGATGAAAGGTTCTAAGGCATTTGACATAATGGTAGATGATGAAATTAAAGATCGTTGGGGCAGGCATCCAGACACAAGGTATGCAAGAAATAATCCTCCATTGACCTTTAGAAGGGCTCATACACTAAAAGAATGGCTAAATGATGGTGACTGCTCTATAGAACTTTGTAATGGTAAGTGGTATTGGAAACGGCAGTTAAATTACCTTGATTGGGGTGCTAATGAAATTTCTAGGCTTGCAGCCCACGAACTCAAGGGGGTAGTGACGCCGCTGGCCTAAAATCGTTGTACCCTATAGGGGTGTGCCAAACTCAAACTTGGAGGAAATCATGGCTAACCCATACCATCACGCTGTTTCTTCTGCGAAGAAGTGGGGCGGTGTTCCCGAGGATTATCAGGCTATTCACGATTGGTTTGATGAGAGCAAGATGATGTGGGCTGACTTTCGGCATCGTGCCTTGCGGCACCATGCAGAAGGCATTTTTATGTGCGAGAGGATTTTTGGTCATGCCATTCGTGTTAGCGGTTCTCGTCCACTTCGTTGGTTTGAGAAGGTAATGAAGTTTCTTGGAATGAACGTCAAGACCGGACGCATGGTTCCTGTTCGATGGATCGGGGAACAGCATGTGCGTGAAGATTGCGGTCGTATCCCTTCTATGCAGGACTGGTTTCAGAACATAAAGCCCGAGCGGTGGATGGGTGAGCCTCCCGTCAAGTTGGAACGCCTCCTTGATAAGATGGAGGACGACGATAAAGGAGGCACTATGGAGGAAGTTTGGCAGCGGAACATCGGGGATCGGTTGATCGGAAAATAAATGTACCCTATAGAGATGAAAGGGATAACCATGAAGATTACTGCTAGAGAAGTTGCCGAACATCTCGGTATTGACTATGTAGTTGCGTCTGGTCTTATGACAGCACTTGTTGAGAAGGGTCTTGCAAAACACACAGAGAATCGCAAGCACTCTAGTGGCAAGGGAAAGCCAACGCGAGTTTTTGAGGTTGATCGTGTTGTTAGTCTTGAACTGTTTCCTGTTCCTGTAACCGTTGCTGTTGAGGAAGTCAGTGTCGAGAACGATCACATAGAAGATGCTGCCTAAAAAATACGGGGCGTTGCCGCCGGTAGTGGCAGTCACTCTTATAAGGTGAAAAAAAGGTTGGTTCGACTCCAACACGCCCTATTATGTTTCACGAAGAACTTGAAAACTGGTCTTTTGGCAGACTCGGACTTTCTTCCCATAATAGTGATGGGAAGTTGGTCCTTGAGAAAAGCACTAAGAAGCGTAAGTCCAAATGCCCACTCGGTAGGAAGATCGTAGGGAGTCTGTTCTTTAGATCTATCGTTTATAACATAGACCATATGATTGATACCGCTGAAGAGGTTTTGGAAGCAAGAAAAAGAGACCTAGAGGAGTTCAACTTCTATGTTAGTGACGATCAGACAGAGGATGACCCTCATTATCGTCAGGAGCTTGCACAAGAGATATTCTTCTGGACAAAGATGCTTCATCTATACTATAGGATAAAGGCAAACAGGAAGCGTTGGTACAAGCAAGGTAAGTTTTCTTGGTCTGGTGTGAAGGTAAGCACACCTTATTTTGGGGCACCTCCTATAAGCATGGTTCCTCACGATCATGTTTCAGAGGAAATAGATTCAGAACTTACCCCAGTTGATGCTGAAAATGACTTTATTCGGGTTGAACTTAGTCCAGTGACTAAATCTAAAAGCCGAAGGCATAAGAAGAGCAAGTCATAATGGACAAGAGTAACAGGAGTTAGCATAAATGGACACACCAGACACGCAGCAGGACGCATTAGATGGACTCGGCCTGAACAACATCTATGACATCTATGGTATGCTCAGGCAGTCTCATGAAAGTGCAAAGAAGAGAATAGACCACAATAGGCATGTTCTTTTTGATGCGTTTGATGCAAAAGGAATTAGAGGTGCCGAAGTAACCTTTGAGGGATCGGGAGATTCAGGCGGAATTGATAAAATTGAACTAGATCATCCTTCAATCTGTGATGGAGAAATAGGAAGCAATATTAGAGACAAACTTCTTGGAACCCCTCTGGGTAATCTTGAGGTTTTAGAGTGTGTATCTTTTAGTAAGGAAGGAATGATAGACGTCCTTGCAAAAGGTCCATTCACAATAAGAGATGCAATAGAGAGTATTGTTTATGACGCCCTAAAGGCAGAACACGATGGATGGGAGAACAATGATGGGGCTTTTGGCGACGTAAACTTTGATACAAAAAGTCGATCTATCAGTATGGAATTCCGAGAAAGGTCTATTCAGTATTTTGAACATGAGTTCTGATGATCAAGATGTTCTTTTCGACATATTGGAAAGAAACAAAGTTGAAGAAGTAAAGGCCTGGTTGCTTTTCAACAGATGGGGAAAAGAATCTGCTGAGGTTAATATACAACCTAAAAGCAAATCGCCCCTTGTTCACGAACCAGTAATAAGCAGTGGACGCACTGCAACGACTGTTAGTTATCTAATTTTTAAGATATGTGAAGAACTTACGTGGAATTGTAGCTGGGAAGAGCTCAACGGAGACATCTGCTTTGTTGTTACGTTCTTTACTAAGAATCATAGAATAACTGTTGATGAAATAGGGACTTGATCCAAAATAATTGTACCCTATCAGGGCAGGAGGATCACCATGCCCACAGTTCGTAAGATCAAAACAAACGCCCCAGACAGGAAGTGGCGTAAGTTGCTCAATGAGCGGGGCTTCACCCGCAGGTACCGATTTAAGAACGCTGTTCTTGAACCTCTGAAGCACCTGCTGCTCGACATCGGAGGGTGGGCTGTCTGTTTGCCTTTCACAGACCCCGATGTTCAGCATCTTCTTATTAGGGGCCGAAGATTTCCGGGTCGGTCGATTTCGATACCAGGGCAGCCTTCTCAATGTCATTGTAATAGTGCAGCTCTTTGGGAAATGAGCAAAGAAGGCGGTACTTTTGAAGGAGTTCAGGTTTGCACTGGCTATGCTCTTTCCAAAGATGGTGTTTGGAGGCAACACACTTGGTGCGTGTTTGAAGATACCAGTTCAAAATTAAAGCTGATTGAAACGACCGTAAAGAGAGTTCAATACTTTGGTTATGTTCTTTCGGACTCAGAAGCTGAAGCCTTTGCCTTCTCCAACATCTGAATTTTCAAGGTGGTTTGAGAGCCTTTCCCCACCAAAACAACGTTGCTATTTAAGATTTTGTCTGAGGTTTCTGGGCTATGAAAATTATGATGAGTGCCTTGAGGAGCTTTCCAAAAGCTTATTCAAAATTGTTCAAATAGATCTCTCTCTAATGATGCTAAAAAAACAAAAAGGTCACGAGTATTTTTCTTTTGATGGTGGTAGCGTGTTTAGCTGGAAAACAAAAGACGTATCCGAGGAACAGAAAAAAGCTCTCTATCAAATGGTGGTAGACAACATCATAAAGGGAGTTCTACGTCCCTTGCAGAAGCTACCTGATTACTACCATAATCAAATTTTGGCCGAGGCAATTAAGGGAAATAGGAAGCTCACCGTAATTGAGTACCTAGAGCTTAAGTGATATGCGTTTAATCCTGCTTATTGTCATCTTTTGGGCGTCGGCAGCTCGTGCTCAGACCTCTGACATTCAAAATGTCGTCGTCTCTCTCATAAACAAACACCGCTTGCAGCAGGGGCTCGTTCAATTAGAAGTTAATTCAAAATTAAACATAGCAGCACAGTCTCAAGCAGACTACATGATTAGGGTGGGCAGGATGGAGCATCTCCAAGGATCTCAACCTCCTAATGGAGGGAGTTATCAAGAGTTAAAACAAAATTGGAGTAGTTCTGAGTGGCACCCGGTTAATCGAGTTCTTAAAGCAGAATATATGCCCTTCGAGAAAGTATTTACTCGGGTTGTTAAAGATGGAAGGGAAGCTGCCGTTCTTAATGATGGTGTTTATAACCTGATAGGTGAGAATGTGGCTTACGGAAGACCTGGGGCTCAGGGTCGTTTTTCCCCGAATGTGATTGTGCAGGGGTGGATGAACAGCCCCGGCCACCGTAAGGCCATCTTGAACCCCTCCTTCACCGAAATTGGGGTCGGATATGCCACAACCCCTAATAAGGCTATTAGAGACAAGGCATCGGCTTGGTGTACGGTGTTTGCCAATCAAAAATAATTGTACCCTATAAAACCATGAACACACTTTATCACGGCACCAATGCCAAAAACCTGAACGCTATTCTGTCCAAAGGCATCCAGCCTCGTGGAAAGAAGAAGGGAAACTGGGATGCTTTTCCTAGCCGACGTGATATGGTTTATCTTACGACTGCTTATGCTCCCTACTTTGCAATTCAAAGTTGTAATTCGGGACAGAAGGCTCTCATTTTAGAATTAGATCGCAATAATATAGACCAGGCAAACCTTTATCCTGATGAGGACTTTATTGTTCAGTGCCTTGCCGTGCAGAATAATCAGGCCATCGAGGATATTCACGAGGACATAAAAGATACTTTAGAGTGCTATCAGCACCATTTTGAAGATAGCATAAATGGCCTTGGGAACGTATGTTACAAGGGCGTCGTCCCTTCTAACGCTATTTCTCGTTATTGCCTGATAAATTCTAAGACTCGAAGTGATCTTATGATGATGAGTCTGGATCCGAGCATAAGCCTAATGAACTACCGCTTTTGCGGCAGCCGGTATCGCTCCATTATTAGTTGGCTTTTTGGAGATAGGTCTGATTTCGAAATTGGAATTGGTGATAATGAAACTTATCTTGAGATGTTGGAAAGAAGTGCGCCCGGCACTAAAGAAAGAACTATGAAGTTGTTTTCTAACCGAGAGGGCATCGAGGTGGTTGACCTACGCTCCCGGTTGGTGGCCTGATTGTTTTTGTTGTACCCTATATTGACGGTCCTAAATCAAAAATGGAGGAAGCCATGAGCGTTGATTTTGATACTGTTTTCGCCAAGTTGAGCGTGGAAGACGAGCGGCTCCGTATTCTGAACCTTATGGAGTTGCTTGGTTTTGACACTATTCATGTGAACTACAGCGGTGGTGGGGATAGCGGCAACGTAGATGACGTTGAGTTCTTCCCGACCCCGAACAGTCAGTCCCAGAAGGACGCTGCCAAGTTCATCGAAACGCGATTTGAGGAACCTCTTTCCCAGCCTATCTGGGACAAGCATGGCAGTTTTGCTGACGGTGGCGGTTTTAGCGTGAACGGAACCGTGGTTTGGGACGCCAAGCAAAAGATGGTGGACATCAACGGAACCGATCATTACTGGGAGTATGATGAGGAAGGCGAGGAAACCGACAGCAACGAAGAAGAATGGGGCGAAGGCGTTTATGAGTTTGATGAAGACGACCAAACTCCTTCTGACCGTTATTCCTATGACTGTTTGGCCGCTTATGCACAGTTTGTTCTGAAGGATCGGTTCCCCGGCGAATATCACAATCGTATGGTTGCTGGTGCCATTCAAGGCGACAAGCAGGCAAAAGAATATGTGAAGTGGGTCGAAGGAAAGAAGAAATGATTGACTTTGGATGGATGGCGACCGACGTGGGCGAATGGTTTCATGCGGACTATGGCTTCATAAGGTCTGACGACGATGAGACTTGGATCGCAGTTCCGCGAAAGGCATACAATGGCGGAGTTCCTCTAAAGGGAAGTCATAACTCCCGACAGGAAGCCGCTTTAGCACTCGTTGAGTTCGTAAATTCCTGCCCTAGACCAAAGTTGTCAAAGCAAGAAAGTGTATGAAGAAGTTCAAAGAACTTTTTGGTCTTATGTCCAAAGAGAATCTCGGCCCGGAACCGATTGTGATAAATCTTGAAGACGGGCTTTGGACGGTTGAAACGGCATCTTCTTTTGACGATCCGCCGGGGCGCCAATCTGATGGCCTTTTTGCCTATGGAGAAGGCGACACTTTAGATGAAGCCATCTCTAATTTTGAGAAGAGCTTGGAAAAAAACCTAATGGAAGACTTCTAATGATCGACCGCTATTTAGAATCTATGATCTTGAGAGAACGGGGCCAAAATCAAAAATTGGCTCAAGAGATTCTCGAAAAGCTCAGCCCAGAAAGCAAAGAACGGCTTTTTAGAATCTTTCAGCTCAAAGAAAATGAGCTGCAAGCTATGAAAAATAAGATGAAGCGTTCTTTAGGATGCTTTTGACTATGGCGATTGACATTATTATCCTGTATGCCGTTTGCAGCTTTGTTCTTCTACGGTCTGTGGACTGGATGGTAGAAGATCTATAGTGCTTAAGTCATTATCAAATTAGAACTTAGCCCGCACAATCAAACTTTTCTTCTGGTAGAGCTCGCGGGCCCATAGAAAGGTGAGCTATCTCAATGATCTACCTTCCAAATCCTTATTTCATTTTCGAAAAATCTAACGGAGGTGGCATCGCTGGGATGGTGCTTCTCGAAGGAGAAAGCGAAATGAGGGAGACTTTTAAAGGATGCGACTTTTTAGAACAGGCAGTTTCAGAATTATGGCGAGTAAATATTCAAGACGTTATTTTAAAGTTTGATAAGGCACGGTCTAGTTATTGGGAAGGACGACATTATAAAGCTCCTGATACGACATATTGTTTTTTAAGGGAGGACGGAGCTGAGTTCGCAGTTCGTTTCATAAAAGCGAATGGTTTGAGGTGGGACGTTGTGGGGTATTGGGCAGGTATAGACAGCTGGGAAACTGCAAAAAGTCCAATAACCGAATTTAAAGATTGGTTAGAAGCTCAATGTCCGTCGGTTTCAGCTAATTAAGTCATAAGTCATAAGTCCGAATTTAAAGATTGGTTTAAAGATTTAAAGATTGGTTTAAAGATTGGTTAGAACTCAATGTCCGTCGGTTTCAGCTAATTAAGTCATAAGTCATAAGTCAGAGATTCCAACCTAAATCAAAATTAGAAAAATGATTGTACCCTATCAGGGCGGAGGAACCCATGAAACTCGGCCTTTGCTGCATTAGTCTCGACCTGCAAGACCTAGATCCACCCTTGAAGTTCCAGAAGATTACCTTCAAGCGGTTTTCTGAACTTCCCCGAGAGGAGGCGGTTTCTATATTGGGCGACCGTATCCTGAATAATATGTTTGTTACCAATGAAACTATCAAGTATTGTGCCAGCAAGGACTTATGCTACCGGCTAAGCAGCGACTTATTTCCTCTTATCACTTATGATGCAGCCAATATAAACCTTGAGGATCTGCCGAATCACGACGAGATCCAAGATGCGTTTGATGATATTGCATCTACGATTGCCGAAACCAAAGTTAGAATTAGTTGTCATCCTTCGGAATTCAATGTTTTAGCCAGTAAAAATCAGGCTGCCGTTGATAAAACGATTGATGAGCTGAACTTTTATTCGTCATTCATGGATAGAATCGGCTGCCCGGCGGACCATAGTTCTCCTATGAACCTGCACGTCCACAATAAAGATGGCACGCACGAAGAAATTATCGCCCGGTTCTTAGAAAGTTTCGGACGACTCGACGAGAACTGCCGAAAAAGGTTGGTTATCGAGAACGACGACAAAGAAAATTGCTGGAGCGTCAAAGAACTTGTGGAAGTTTTTCATCTGCAGACGCAAATCCCGATCACTTTTGACTATCTGCATCATAAGTGCAATCCAAATGGGCTCTTAGAGCAAGAAGCATTTGAACTTTGCCACAACACATGGGCCCATATCAGGCCACTTTTTCACTATAGTGAGAGCAGACCAGGCAAGAATCCTCGTGCTCACGCTGATTTTGCCGAAAATAAATTTGAGATCTATAAAGACTGTGACATTGACTTCGAGCTTAAAATGAAAGATAAGGCTATTTCAAAATTTAAGGAGAGCGTTCTGCTATTGGGATGATCTATTTATCACACCCACAATTTTGGACTAACTATAGAGAAGGATTGGACCTTTACGAATTTGATGAGCCCCTGAGTCCGACTTTAAAAAAGAGCCTCAGTCTTGCAGCCAAAGAAGGAGGTGTAGATCTAACCAGCATTTGTTGGGGATTTGTAAGAGAAGATGGAGTTGAATTTGGTCTTCACATAATAGCATATAGCCGAGATAATGAATATTTTCCTTCCCAGGATTCTTGTCTGGTTTTAACTTGTGAATACGTACACCAAAAAGAACTTGTATCTGCGATGAAAAAAAACAAATTTAAAATTTGTCAGTGTTTATTTTGGATCGAGCTACTCTAACAATCTTTTGTTATATGTCAGACGTGACCAGGCTATCAGGAAGTATTCTATCTCGGCCCCATCATCGTTGATAAATAAGGACTTACGACTAATTTGTAATTTGAAGTGACCTTTTATACTACGGTATAAAAGGCTGAATAAAACACTATTACTTATTCCAGCTAATCTACAAGAATAATCTAGCAAATCAGGGATAAATAACTTTAAGTTTGAATTTGTGGAGGTTTATGAAGTTTTCAGAATGGGTCGAACTTAGAGAAATGAGATCTCAAGAAAGTTCTATGAAGTGCCCTTATCCCAAGAACAAAGAGTTCTGTCGTGAATGGAACAAATACCTAGAGGGCGGCCCAGATCCATTCGTAAATCCTAAGTTTGCACACCTAAAGCCAAAGGAAAGAAAACTTTCAGGAAGAAGAGATACGACATTTAGAAGTAACGATGGCTACAATCGCAAACAAAGTAAGAGAGTATCCGACGACTAACGCAATTAAATTCTTATCTGCAGCACTTAAAAATTAAGGTTAGTGAGGTATCTCTGTTTAAACCCTGTAGAGTATTCTACTTAGAGTATTCCGGGTAGAGTATTCAGTTTGGCATTTGCCGGCCCGGTGCAAAAAAAATGTACCCTATAAGGGTGTTCCCAAACTCAAATTTGGAGTATTCGACATGAAGATGGAAGATTGCCGCGTTGGCATGGAAGTGATTTTTGGTCGTGGAAATGGCGAATATACCCGTGGGGTAATCGAGAAGATCAATCGGGTAAAGGCCAAGGTGAGAACTCTGGAGAGTCGCGGAAGCAAGAGTCCGGCAGGGGCGGTTTGGGGCGTACCTTATAGCCTTATGATGCCTGCGGGTGCTTCCCAAACGCCAAGCACACCTGCCCAGCCCGTAGAGAATCCTGCGGACGTTCCGATCTCTTACAACTTTTTTCAGGACGGCGTAGAGCAGTGCATTCTTGAGGCAATCAATGGGGTTTACAACGGACTTAGCCCTGAGAATCTCACCTGCGACGGTGAAGCAACTATGACTCAGGTGAATCAGAAACGAGTCAAGTTGAATAGGCAGTTGCGTGGATTATTCTCCGCACTCGGCAGAGAAGTCAGTGAAACAGTTGCCTTCAACTGGTACATGGAGCGTCAAAAGGCTGAATCGGAAAGGACAGGAACCAATGGCTAAAATCAACAGCGTTTCGATTTATATTCGTCGTTACACAAATTCAAAAGATGAACTTACCGAGAAACTTATTACAGAGTGCCTTCCTTATAAGTGGGAAGCGGCTCAAAAGGCTTATCATTACGCCCAGCGTGTTCTAAAGAAGCGGTGGAAGGCGGGTGAAAAGTGCATTCTTCAGGAACCGCGTATCGCATATCTTTATGCCAAAAACGTTATCAAAGGACGTTGGCTTGAAGCGGAGGATATCATTGCTGACGATGAACACTCTTCCTACTATTACTCGAAATTCATTCTGAAGAAGAAACGGTTTGTGTTGTTCGAGAAGAAACTTGCTGCGAACAAACTAAAGTCTAGGTGGCGACACGAGCACTATCTCTATCTTTATGCTAGAGACATAATGAAAGAAAGACTTACTAAGAATCAAGAGCGGAGAATCGCTACTTGTGGAAATGTGGCTGCCCATTACGCAGCAGATATTATGAAAAAGCGTTGGAGGGCTGCTGAAAAGGACATTGTAAAGTCTCATCGGGATAACATCGACAAATATATTCGTTCGCTGAAAAATGTGAAGGATCGCAGGGCTTTCCGAACTTTGATTTTGGCAGAGGCTATGGCTAACGACAGTCGATATTGGTGTCCTGCAAAGAACTGGATTGAGGAAAACGAAAAATCATCGAACCCTGTAACTTTTTCCTAAGAAGTCACGGTGAGAGGACAACAGAAGTAGATCAGGATCAGCCCAAAGAGTTCCTGTAATTGCACTGTCTTTGCATAAGTCACACCTGCAAGATCCGGCCCTTTTAGGAGAAAGTAGGTTTTGACCCTTTATCGTGGCTAAAGAAATCCCGCCAAAGGCACGATAAACTACCTTGGCAGGTTTTCTTTTACCCCAAGATAGGATATACTTTATTCCAGACAACAACTTCGCCAAACTTTTCATAGAACATATCTATCATGGAAAAAGAGCATTTCCAGCCCGAAGATGATGGTCTACTTCTAATTTCAGAAATGGAGAGAAATTGTGTAAGGTCTTATGTTGTAGTTTGCATCAGGAGAACAAAACACTTTCCTTTGCTGTATCTGAATATTGAGGCAACAAGTGAAAGAGATGCAATGGAAAGAGTCCAAAAGCAAAATCCAAATGTGAAGGTGCTAAGGGCATATCGATCAAAATGATTGTACCCTATACCAAGGAGGGGAGGGGTAAATGGAAGTACCCAGATTTGTTAGGAGGAAAGGAATCGTGCTGTATTTACAGATCGCTGCGGCGGTTGTGAGCCTACTTCTTGGTCTTGCTCAAATGACAAAAGAATCCGCACCTCTTGTGGAAAAAATAAAGCAACAGCAAGAACAAAACAATATAGTAAAAAGTCAGCAAGAGGCACAACAAAAAGCAGCAAAAATCGCTGCTATGAACATTCAATGGCAATATCGAGGAAACGACGGTACATGGAGATATTACAGCGATAGTAACAACTTCTATTGGTGCAGGGTAAACATTGAAGGGGTCCAAGAGTATGCAGAGAACCCCATTATTCAGGCATCAAATCAAAGAGTGTTATACTAAATGTTACTTCGATTCGGAAACAAAAGAGCAGACTACGATATTGTTCGAGTTGAAAGTGACAGAGTATTTATTATAGACTTAGACTTAGGAAACAAGAGTGTTACAAATGATGCAGAATATGTTTACTCTGATTTACAATCTTTATGGCCTAATCGTCGTGTGATTTATAGAGATAGTATGGGCAACTGGGATGAGATGATTGCTGAGTATACTACGCCTACAGATGATATAAA
>Ga0129333_10002601_pt1 | contig 16867 bp, 33 predicted proteins | sample CPB6_08_DNA_FD_94474 | JGI IMG/M metagenome (GOLD analysis project Ga0129333, IMG submission 94474) | Freshwater to marine salinity gradient microbial communities from Chesapeake Bay, USA - CPBay_Sum_0.6_0.8_DNA | ecosystem: Environmental > Aquatic > Marine > Coastal | place: USA: Chesapeake...
AATAATACTTCTTCCTATAGCAGGTTCATCATGAGTCGATTTAAACGTACCATCTTCATTCCATTCAACGAATTTAATTACGCTAGCTCGAATTTGTTTATTATCTTCTTCGCGAACGAGTACGTAATTATCAGTAGCTAAATCAATACGGTTATCTTCGATTTCCATGTTATATGTTTTATAACCGGACTCTACTAAAATCTGACCTAATTTTTTATTTTTCTTACTCATTTGGCATTGGAGGTTTTTCTTCTCCGCTAGGATTATGTTTTTCAATCTCAATTAATAACTCAACAAAATCACGTAAACGTCTACTTAATTGCGATTTCTTTTGCTGAATTAATTCGTATTCTTCTTGAACCGTACGCCCATGCTTTTCTACATGATCCATTACTTCATTATACGCACGTTCAATAGGAGAACGTTTCATTCCGTGCATAGCATGCTCCGGTGGATGTACGCCCCATTGACCATTGCCATAATCATAAACACCTTCTGCTACTTGTGCATCAGATCCATCTGCTGACTTTCCTGTAATAATTGTTCCGCTCATATTTTATTTTTATAATACTTAAAGATAGGTAAATCTTTTGTAACTACCAAATTAATTTTGTATTTCTTTCGAAGAAAGTTGATGTAGCATTTGATGCTCCATTCCAACCTGTTCAAGGATATATTCCATTGTTTCTCCATCTATATCAATTGTTCGTAGCATATCAATAATATGATGTACTGCAAACTCAATCGAAGGATCTGACATTAAATACGTTTTTTGATTTTTCATAAGATTTAATTTTCGTCGTAATAGTTATCTTCGTGTTTTGTTAATGAATTGCCCATATCCGGTTCATCAGAAGCATCATGATCATCGTCTTCAGTTATCGCTACAAATTGATTCCATTCTTCTTCTGTAATACCGGTCATGAAAAATTCTCGTTGAGATTCATTTAAATTCCATAACGCATCTTGTATCAAGGCTCCGCGACCGTAATCAATTAATTGTTCTTCTGTAATAGGTAACTCGAGTGTGCGAGTAATTCCTGTTAATCTACTAGTTCTTGTAACTTGCATTAATATCCTTTCTTTAAAATTAAATATCCTACTTTGAAAGGACTTGTAGCCAAATCTAAACCTTCTTCAACAAACTCATCGCCGCCCTCTTCAGCTTCCTCATAAACCGTAAATACTTTATGGCCTTGCTCGTTATAATTTATTGCTACATGATCTTCTTCACGAGCTAAAATTAAATGTTCTCCATATTCAGCATCATCCGGATTAATTACTTCAACTAAATGTCCGTACTGTTGATAGAATTGTGTTTTTGTCATTGTATTTTTCTTTTATTAGGTTGATATCCTGCAATTGAAATATTGCTTGTAAAATAAATAATTAATGTAGATTCGTTAATGTGCGGCGTATAATATATTATCCAATCCGACTTAGATTTCGCATCGACAAAAAACCACTTACCAGTATCTTTAGTTTGATTAATGATATTAGTTCTGTATACAATTAAATCGGCTTGATTAATAAATCTAGTAATGTATACATGTATTTTTGTTTCGGACGGATGCTTTGCTACGAATATTCTTTGCGCATTGCTTACATTTGAATATAAGAGAGCAAAACTAATTAATAACCATTTCATACTATTTCGAATATATTGCCATTTTTAAAATAAGCACGTTCACCAAATTTACCATCATGCGCACATGTTCCATTAGAGAAGATTGTACTACAATTATATACTTGCATCGTGCCTGCATTTGTAATTTCTTGAAAATTATGAATATGTCCGAACATACAAAATTTAGGTTGCAATTGAAGCATTTTCTTTTTCATATTTGAACAACCGCAAAACTCAAGTTCATTTTGTCTATTAAAACTTAAATCCAATACACCTTTAGGAGGCCCGTGAGAGATTACGATATCTGTATTATCGGGAATTGAATTCCACACCTTAAACATTTTCTCTCTCCTTCGATTCCAAGACCATACACCGGGCGCACCGAACTCAGGAGTACAGGGCGTTCCCCATATATTTAATCCTTGTATAGATGTGCTAGAATGTTCTAAATATGTAATACCCATACTAAATATATCAGCGGGCGTAACTAACCTTTTTTCAATTGAAGTATCGTGATTACCTGCTACAAAGATTTTATGCTTTATAGGTAATGCAGAATACCATTCTAAAAAGTTTCTTACTTCTGCTTCATTTAGAACTGGATTAGATACATTACTACAATCGCCGGAATGAATAACCATGTCTACTCCATTAGGAATGGTTAGCCATTCGTGCATCATGTGCGTATCACTTATGTGCCAAATTTTCATGTTCCCATTGATGTTTTAGTCCCCATTGTAAGTCAATCCAAATAAATATTTCTTCGGCTCTTTTTTTAGATAACCGCTCACGAGAATTACGTAATTCAGTAATACAAAACTGTTTCCAATTTTCAAACTGCTCTTTTGTATTAAATTTATAATGTTGATACCAAAACTCGCCATTAGGTAGTTTGCCATCTACTAATGCTTTTATATCTTCAAATTTGGCTCCGTGAAGGTCTAACTGTTTCTGAATTATCTTTGTAAGAAATTCTTCGCTGTTATAGCTTATCTTTTTCGTTTTCATTTATATCTTTTTTAAATAAATCTGCAATTGTAGAAAAACTCATAAGTACTAATATTGTAGATAGCCCTATGATCATGACCCGGGGCATTTCAATCCAAATATAAACTGCTAGCACTGCAATTAATGCTAATAATACTTTTGCTTTAATTTTAGACATCTTATAAGAAATATATAATTTAAATATTACATTTGTAGCAGCATGGACAACTGTATCCATAAATACGAGCGTCGAAGTGACTACTGCAATGGGTACATTTAACCCATACCTCATGATTAAATATCAGTAATTTTGTTTTCATATTATCTATACATTATGATATAATCACCGAAATACTTTTCCATAACAGCAAGTAAGTTTTCATAATCACCACTCATCATTTCTGCCTGAATTGCCTTTGAATCTAAACTCAACTGTTTAGCCCATTTACCTGCCATACCGATAAGCATATATGCATTACCTTCTGGTCCTGATAAATCTATTTCGATTTGTTTGATCGCTTTATTCTCCTTTGCTACTATCATGTTTATGTTTGTTTTTACGGGTGTATACTTTTTTGGATGGTTTAACTTTTTGAATCATCATACGACGAATCAATTGTGCTAGATGTCTTTCATTATACGTGCTCATAACTATCGATCTTCAATACTATATCCGGCCGAATCAACGTCAGGTCCGGTATCTTCACCCATAAGAGTGTAGAACAAGTTTTCTAATTCAGATACATGAGCTGTAATTACATTTCCATTAAATGAAAACAATAATGGCTCATAGCCATCAGATTGCTTCATTTCATGAACTGCTGTAATAGGCCCTGGATATGTATCCTGGAATGGATGATTGTGAATCTTAAGTTCAATACGATTACAAATCATTTCTACGTAAGGTTGTTTACTCATAGTCTTCTCTTGCTATTTTAGTTATATATGGGAAGCGCGGAATACCATCCGGCGTTAAATTAAAGTATTGCACTGTCGCAGTTTTACCGATATACTGTTTTTTATTCTTCCAAATATCTTTAGAAGTATCCCAATCGGCTTTAAGATTAGATTTGAATCTTTGACCTTTAGTAGTTTCAAATACCATATATCCAACCATGCCCATTTTGTTTCCTTCGCCCTCGCAAATATCCTTAATGATAAACTCATCATCTTGGAATGACTTATGCTTCAAAAGAGACTTAGTACGTTTGTTCTCATATTTAGAATCCAAACGCAATATTTGCCCTTCATATCCGGCACCTACATAATTACCGTACAGCATATCTACATCACCTAATTCTTCAACCAAATTAGTTTCAACTGTCACACAACATTCTGGTAATTCCATAGAGCATAGCTCTGCATACCTTTCACTAAATTTACCTCCGTGCGAAGGTAAATCGTAAATATGATACTGAATAGATTTAGCCGATGCGCTTATATCTTCCGCAGTCGGTTTTGTCTTTTTAACCAACGAACAAATAGCATTGAAGTCATTTGCAAACTTATCAGCATACAACTCACCATCAAATATCAAATTCGGAGACTTCTTAAAGAAGTGCTTTAGCGATTCGAAAATATGAGGTGCACTTATAATTGCCTTACCATTACGAGTATACATTCCATCTTTAGATACAATGCAACGAATACCATCAAGCTTCGGTTGAGAGAAGATAGGATATGTAATGTCATCCTTATAATCATTCCAATCCTTTGCAAGCATAGGCTTAAAATAAGTTAACTTATCTACTTGCTTGATATCGGAGAAATAACCCGATTCAGTTTTCTTATCCCATAAAGCTTTTGCTTCCTTAAGGGCTTGCTCTGCATCGGTTGTGCCATTTGCTTTACCAATGTTTTTACCTGAGCAATAAGTCCAACCCGTAGTTGTTAATGCTCCATCGACATAGCCCGAAGTAGTTCGGTAACCATTGTCTTTAACTTCAATTGACCACTGAGTAATTTTACCGGTGGTAGCTCGTTTGTAAAGTGTTTGTAATGTCATAGGGTATATGTTTTTAAAATGGGATTACATTGAAGAATACTGGTTTACTACTTAAGTCAGATTTAAATGTATTACCATCAACGCGCGTAAATAAGAGAGTATTACCAGTGTCAATATTATGTAAGTTAAATTTATCTTTAACCATACCAACACCAGCACCTATCATCATTGTTTGAAATGATTGTTCATTTATATACAACTCTAACTGCTGATTAACTCCGCAATCTTTTACTCGAATCAATTTAGTAGCCGGACGATATTTTAATGTCGGTATAGGTTCGGCAATAGGTTGCAATACCGGTGCGGGAGTAGCGACTGCTACATTAACGGGTGCTACTGCAACAGATGGAGTAGCGACATTATTAGATTGCTTCGCAGCATCGAATGCCATATTCATTTGCTGATAACCGTCCTTAAAGGCCCATGAATTAAACTCGGCCTCCATATTACCAATAGCGGCACATTGTGCAGCAAAGTCAGCCATAAACTTTTGTATGTCTGTTTGATATGTATGATAAATAGCACCTAAGTTTTTAGCACATACAGGACCGATACCAGATACAACTGACTTATGGTCGACTAATGACTTACCACAAACCCTACATACATTTACCGCACCAGATGCATTAACGCGCATTACGTAATTACGATAACCGCGACGACTAACATTATCATAAGCACCTAATATCTCAACCGTAAATGGTCCGAAGCTCAAATTATACTTTCTCTTAAGAGCCATAGCACCTTTACGAGTAAGCACAACCGGAACAGGATTTGCAAATGCAAAATACTTTGCAGGAGCAACTACATTCGGAGTAACCGCTTGAGGTGCTTTATATTGAGCATCGCGCTTATAACATTTTTCAACCGCAGCCCATTGAGCCGGACTCAAAGCTTTATTAACATTATACTTACCTTGCAGGTCAAGCATAAATCTAAACGTGCCTTTATAATTGGTGACGTAATTAATTAATTCAACCGTGTCAGCCGGACTTAAATTTGTCGGTGCTGGTGTAGCGGTATTAGTACGTACCTGCTTATTAACGGCATTGTCATATTTACGAATCAACCAAGTAATCTGCTTAGCGCTTAATGGCTTTTTGTTTACCACTCGGTCCTTAAGGCTCTTAAGGAAATCGTCATTACCGGGGTCGGCAATTTCAATCCACTGCTTTGCTTGGATATAAGCAGTAACTGTTGGGGTTTGTGATGTCATATTGTATATGCTATTGATTATCAATGAAGTAGTAGATATAAGGGGTCATCCTTAAACCTACCCATAAAATTAAGGATAAAGTCCTTAATAACCAAATCTTAGATGCACTTTATTGTATTGATAATCAATACGTTATATAACTCCTTGAATATCAATTAGATAAAGTTCTATACTAACTCTTCCGCTATACCCAATACCTCGGCGGTGACCAAAAGGTAACCCGCTAAAGATATATCTCCTCCGATTAAATAAAATCCAGCTCCTATTCGAAAGAGTGATTTTATAATACTGATATACAAATGATGTTTAGGATCCGGCGTTAGGTTCTTCATTCTTTTTAGTTTTAGGATTCATATGTTCTGGTAATATAACGATTTGGTCATCATTAATAGTAATGGTATGACCGACCGCTTGAGCTTTCAATTCTTTTTTGGTAAGCTCTTTACTATATTTTTCAGCCAGCTGTTTTTGAGTTAGATAATATACTGCCATTATACTACGTTTGTTATTACTATACGAAAGTCGTTTCCTGAAGAATATTGGGTAACTCTATAAACATATTGAATATGTCTGTCAACTGCAGTAATTACGCTATGATCGAATTTTCCTACACGAGTTCGATTAGTTCCTGGATTATACAAACATATTGGCTCTTTATCTCGTACGGCATCGCGAACCACAGAAGGTACTTTATACAAATCAATTGTAAAGATATGACCGTTCCATTCAACGCCTTCGCCTGTTATATCGCATACTGCGTATACTGCATGTGGTGAGTCTGTCATACGAAATTTACGGGTATTTTATCGATATTATTATCGGTATTCATCATAACATGATATCTATCTGATAGGCCGTTACACATACATAATTTCGTTACATTCGTGAGTTCATTATACAATCTAAATGTTTCGCCTCTCGCGATACGCTCATATACATGAGTAGGTAAACCGTCAGTTTTTATCCAAAATTGACCAGTTTTAAACGAAACATTTGGATGTTGTAAACTCAACGTGCCTTCAAAATTTTTCACTGATTCTGAATCTAAATGTTCATGAATATATTTTTCAAATACTCCGTATAAATACGTTAATTTTGTATAATCGTCACTAGTATAGGTAGAAAACCCGCCATCTAATGATTTTAAGTATTGACCTAAAACTCCGTTCAATGTTGCTTTATCGTTCATTTATTTTCTTTTTTATTTGCCATTTTAACTGTTATATAAGACCCTATAAAAGCACCGAGCATCGCCGCTGAAATCAGCGATTTATCGTCAACATACTCGGTCGTACAGAACGCCCCGAATAAGATGATTAACATGCTCCATATACCCGCTTTAAACGCTTCTCGATTACCTACCTTAATAAAGTAAGTAGCCCAACAAATATCCGCTAAAATCATGGAACCCATGACTAAAAGAAACTTAAGAGCATATTCAATTGTAAAAAATTCTTGCATCATAATTACATTACTATATAAAAACTTGTTATTAAACTACCTATTACAAACACTAATACAGCCGCAATAAAAAACCTCCTAGAATACCTGTATAACATACCTTGTTTATACGAATTATATTCTTTTTCAGCCATCTCCTTGCACCGTACGGATTGGTACCAACACCACATGGTTAGTATCAAAAATACACCAAATAAAGTTATTGAATTGCTCATTAATTTAAACGTTAAAAGGCCCCGGTTCCGCCTAGAAACGGCCCGGTAACCCCTAGATTAAACAATAACCGTCTACGCCGGTAAATTAGATAATAACCAAGTTGCCCAAATAATAAATGCCAATTGAACTATGCTCGCAGCAATTATTGTATTGTTTTTTGAATCATTGGATTTTTGACTTATTTCACGCATATTTTGAATAACACCAATTACCCAAATAACCATGGTACAAATTAAATAAATTTTCATTTTATAAGATTTTGTTTTATGTTATCTACATGTTTACATTTGCTACGAAACCCAAAGCCCGGACATGAGCATGACCAAGAATTGTTCTTGAATTCAACAACATAACAAGCCCCTCCTTTTGAAGAAGGGACTTGAAATGATTGTTGATGAGTTGATGTAACTACTTTTGCTTTTTTCGGACGATCCGGAACCCAAGCAGCACGAACTTGCTCGAATGTGGTTGATTGAGGAACGGATATCCAATTACCACCAAACACCGCCCATTTACCGCTCGGTAAATCAAGTAATGTTGGAGGCATGAAACTTTTAATGCTTTTTGGACGCATACAATTAATTGAAGAATTTCTTAGCAAGAATACTCATGGCATAACCAACAAGAGTCATTCCTACAATAACAAGAGGCAACCAAACAATGTCCCATCCAATAACGTAGCAAGCTAATACAAGAGCGGATATGCTACTTCCAAACAATAGATTGTCGGGAGTAAAGATTTTAGTAATTAAGCTTTTCATAGGCCTATCATGTTTAAGAGCGCACCAGTAAATAATCCACATGCTATACCAGCACATGTTATGCGCGTAGCGCGCCATTTGTTTTCATTTTCAAACCACTTTTGAGGTATGGTCCAAGAGGCAATAATCAATGCCCAACCCAAGATGTTTACAATCATTTTGATAAGGTATTAGAGGTTAAATAATCTTTTAATTCTTCAAGATAATAATCAAGTTCTACATTAACATTGTTTGTGAAACAACATGATTCAATCAAATCATTAATTGTCTCACGAATGTATTCAAGCGCATTTTCATTTTGATCTTCAAATGGATCATTGTTCTCGAATGTGGCAATGAATTGATCGGCTACCGCCGATCCATGATGTTTGCTAATAAATGCAGATACAACATCACATGTGTTAATAAAGCTCATAAGGTATATGTTTTTAAGTTATTTAAAGATAGGTAAATCTTTTGGAAGTACCAAATTATTTTTGTGTTTCTTTTGTAGAATCGACATAATGTTTTTGTATATCTAATGTCCATTCAAGAGCCATTATCTCATGGTTCAAAGCAGTCATTAAATCAGACACATGCTCCATTTCACCGCGTTCAGCATCTTTGCCCCAAATCTTTCGATCTTGTAAATATGTTTGATAAGCTCGTTCGTGCCACTCCATCAACTCTTTCATTTGTATACGATCATCAATTAATCGTGCGCGTATTTGATCTTCTGTTTTCATATTAAGCAGTAAGTATTAAATCAATGTCATCGGTTGCAGCTTCAGAAACCAATAAATAGCAAGCACCATATAGGTCTTTGTAATTTTGTATACGTGCTGTTAATCGTGCATTTGTACCGCTATCCGTTATGGATGCTATAGGAATAAAAAATCGCGATCCGTTAGTAACAGGATTATGTAAACGTAAACGTTGATTAGATGTTCCATTTAATAGAGTCCAATCGTCAATTGAAGCTGATTGACACATTGCTCGAAAGTCATTTATATTACAAAGCAATTTAATGTAATTACTTTCTTTAATAACAGTAAATTTACGTTTACGTTCTGATATTAATGATAATTTCCAAGCTTCGGTCATGATTATTTACTTTTGAATTTTTGTTGTAAGTTAAAAACAATACCTCCAACCGATATTGCTATGATTACTTCAATTAGAGCTGTAATAAACATTAAGCCATATATGATTGGAACAAATGGAATAAGCCACATCCATCCTGGTAATGGAGGTCCGTCATTCGGAAACTTTTTTGCAATTAAGTGCCATACAATGAATAGCCATATTGCAATTAAGATTATGTATATCATATTACTTTACTTCAATTACAATAGGTCCTGTTACTTCAACTAATTTATGTGTAGCGGCATCTTCAAAATACCAACCATCTGATTTGTCTTCATTGGAAACTGAACCGGTTGATTCCCACTGACGAATAATACGCCCGTCACATCCATACATGGTAATGATATGCGGTTTACCTAGCGACTTTAATTGAGCCGTTTCAGAGTCTTTACAAGATGCTATACTACCAATTATTGCTACGTACGTAGCAGTTGCGAATAATGTTATTAATAATTTATTCATTTTAATTTTTATTTAAGGTGTTTTAGTTTTATGTATTAGTACTCGTACTATTTGCTATACCGAGGTCCTATAGCAAAAAATCTATGCTCGCGATAACAACACCGGATGCTCACAGGGGGGCCGAACTACCCGCCCCGGTTTTAAAGAAATACCCCCCCTATATAGCCCCTAAAGAGCTCCCCTAAACCACCCCCTAAAACCGGCCCTAATCTAGCCCCTAACTAGGGGGCTTACCCTAGGGGTGGTCTACCCTCGGCTATATAGCCAGAATACAATTTGTTTAAAGTTGCAGAATCTGTTTTATGAATCCATTTAGCATAATCTTGCCATGCACTTACCCACTCATGTAGATACTCTGTTATGATTGAGTTTATGATTTTAAGATCTTGGGCTATATGTACTCCATTAACCCATGCAGTATATTCTTGCTCTAGAATAATGCTTCTCTTTATATTAAGAGTCTTATATTTGAGTTTATGGAAATAAGAATCTGATTGAATAGCATGTCCTAATTCATGTAGATAATACAAGATTAATTTTGTAGTCCCGATGTCTTTTTCATTTAGGTATATACTGGATTCAATTGGAAGGTAAGAGTAAGAGTCTGTATAAACTATCTCTAGCCCCAGACTCTTACTATACCGATTGAGTTTATTTACAATGCGCTTATAGACTCGTGGCTCCATATTAGTCATTAACAATATTACGTTCAAATAAGGAGTTAAGAGATTTAGATAGTTCGCCTAGGTTATTAAGGTCAATTGCGCGAGCGTCTTTACCATACATTCTTTTGAAGGTACCGAAAGAGTGTGACTTTTCAATTTGCTTAATTGAACCACTACCTACGAAATAAGCCATTACGTTAATACCATTGTCACGCATCTTCTTCATTTGCTTTGCAGTATGCTCAGCAGCGGTATTACCATAGTAACTAGAGAATGCAGGCTCACCATCAGATACGTTAATGAAATAAGAATCCTTACCTTTAGCTACAGCTACAATCTCTTTCATAATAGCATCATAACATAAACCTTCTGGAGTGGATCCGCCTGGATATAGGTTCTTGAACTTGTTACGTACAACTGACATTGGATCCTTTTTAGAATCATATACTACCCATACCAATGCACGATTAGACCCACGACCACCGCGAGCAGAGCCACGAACGTCAATTACAACTCTTAATGATCCAATCATTGAAGCTGCACGGGCAACTGCCGTAGCTGTCTTAATAGCTGCAGCCCATTGACTACCACCCATTGATCCCGAAGCGTCAAGAGACATATGCAATGTCGATTGCTTGGTAGTAGATACTAGAGTCTGACTAAATACTTTGTCATTACCAAATCCTAATTCAGCAATCAATCTCTTATCAATACGACCTGCAGGTAAACGAGTAGTCTTAAGAGTACGTTCTTCTTCACGAGTCTTAAGCTTCTTACCTAATAAGGTTCCTAATGTCCAACCTTCTTCAACTGCTGCTTCATATTCTTTATTACGACCCCAATAAGAGCTGTCATTATACAAGTCACCAACGATATCGGCATTGCACATTGCATCAGTCATTCCCTTTGCAATAACAACATCTATTTTATGTGCACCGCCACCGGTTACATCAACTTCAGCTAATTGAATATCCTGATCAGCCAACTCATTAATCTTTTGAGCTTCTGTCTCTTTCATTGTCTTCTTCTTAGTCTCGCCGCCCGTAAACTCTTTCTGCTTCTTAAGAGCTTTCTCTAATCGAGACTTCTGAGCATCTGACAATGTTACCTTTGGAGTTGTCTTACCGCCCGTAACACCTTGTGCATCCATACTAGAGCCGCTATCGTCATCACCTTCGGCATCACCTTCTCCATCCATTTGCATTTGACCATTGGATCCACCTTGCTCTTCTTCTTCCTCGGATTCATCGATATCAACATCATTGTTCTCAATATCCTTAATCAATTGATCCAGGTCCTCATCAGTCATCTGCTTTATACTATCCTGCGGTTGAGTTTTGTTATTACCATTAGGATCATTAGCTTTAGCTTCTTGCTCTATCGCGAACTGAATAATATCGTATACTTCGCGAGCTACTAAAATTACATCCGATGTCGACTTCAACCTATCAATCTTACTCAGGTTAATTGTATTCCATATTCTACGAAGATACTTAAGTGCATTTAAGTTCCTGTTAGGATTAGCAAAGTTGCAAATATGATTCTCATAATGCTGTTCGGTTTCATTACACCAAATGTCATTCTTCAATGCATTATCAATCTCCTTCGAACGGAAATAGGTATCATATAAGGAATTGTAATAACCATAATAACCAGGAGCATTCTTCATTACGTAATAATCAATACGACGATCCTCGATAATATTAACTAGCCCTTTAAAGAAGGTCCATTTATTAACCGGAATGTTTGAGTTATTCAAATACTGCGGAAGAGCATTGAAGTCTGTCAATACGCAATGCGAAGCTTCATGTAATGCAAGACCTACCGTGGTATCGAAGTCACCTGTGTCAATCTTGGAAGAAATAGTAACGGTCTTACCATCGGTCCTGGAAGCGCTCTTGGTATGGAAGTGAACCTTAATGTCATCCTTTTTAGTAAGGATCCTAACGAAGTTCCCGATAGCTCTTTGATAAGACATCAACTTAACTGAGTCGATAGACTCACCCTTGTCATAAGATCTTAAGGTATCGTCATCCATCCAGAACGACGAGCTACCATATTTACTGTTACCGGAATAGCCACCATAGTAGCCATTGGACCATTTTTCGTAAGTCTTACGAGTGGATTTTGTTGGGGTGTATTTAGCCATAGTATTAATTAGGGTGTTTTTAAAACCTATACATAAAGATAGGGAATATCTATACGATCTCCAAATCTTACCTGAACTTTATTGGATTGATTATCAAGGAGTTATATAACCAATTGATTATCAATTAGATAATTTTTCCTTTGGGGTTATCCATGGCGAAAGGGCCTGGAAAAATCCAAAGCCCTTCACCACCCCTATAAAAACACCCTACAACTTAAAAAGGAAACTCTTGCGTCTGCTCCTGTGCTGTTGCGAAAGGATCCGTAGCATCAACTACCGCACAATACTTCTGCACAATCTGCTTAATGTAAGTCCTTTCACTATCCGCACCACCATCGGCACTAAAGAAAGGATAAATACAAACCTCAGCAGCTTCAGGCAACGTAAACCCATCCGACAACAACGAAGCAACCTCTACCGACACACGAGTGGATATTGTCGTACTCACCTTCGGAACAGCCTGGCGACTTTCAACCCTGGTCGCATCAGCAATCTCTGCAATAGCACGAATCAATTGGTCATCTACGTTTGGATACTTAAGCTTCAACAACTCACCCTCCTGCGCTACATCCAACTGGTCCATTTCAATAACTGCAAATCGATCCAACAAAGCTCGGTCAATAACGCGAGTCGCAGTATACTCATTACCAATGTTAGCAGTAGCAATAAACGTTACACCATTAGCAACCTTAATGGTCGGTGCACCGTCTGCTTCATCCAAACGCAAATAGCGCTGTCCCGAATCCAACACCGTCATCAAAATATTCCAAGCCTCAGGATGCGCACGCGACAACTCATCTAGAAGAATGATTGCATTCTCCGTTTGGATAGCCTTAACGAAAAGCGATTCTGAAAAGTATGTACCACTATCCTTCGCAAAGTGAGTGTTACCGATCAAAGTCGCACGCGGATCCTGAGTAGCTCCCAAGTTAAAATAAAACTCTGGGCGCTTCAAAACTTGGCCTAAATACTTACCTGCAAGGGTCTTACCCGATCCTGCAGGACCTGTCATCATTATATTCTTACCACGCAAAGCCGTACGTACCAGGTACTTCCATTTAAGGTCACTGATAATCAAATCAGCGGGCTTAATGCTTGGTGACTCTTTAATAAACTCAAGCGGATTAGCAATATCAGTTACTACCAAATCCATTGTTGGTTCCAATACCGGAGCAGCTACGGTTGCTTTAGCCTTAGGCTGCGTACCTTGTTTTACCAAACGAAACTCGCCATTTTCAAACATCAAATTAGCACCTTTATTAAGTGCCTTACGACGAATGGGCTGAGGAACCATTTTGGTTACATTAATACCATCCTGGTAAGCATTCATAAACTTACCTTCACGGATTACTTCAATTACTGACAGGCTTGACAATTTGTTTTTCATACTTTTTTATAGGGTTTTAGAGTGAACTAATTTGGGGTTGTAAGTGCGGGGAGGTCATCCCTTAAACCTACTTCATAAAGATAGGCACAATATGAACATAATCCAACCTTTTTTTGAACTTTATTGTATTGATTTTCAATAGGTTATATAACTCCTTGATTATCAATGTAATAAAGTGCACTGGATATTTTAGTGGGTGAAAGGGGGGTCGAACCCTTTATTTCAGACAGCCTAGCCGTTCTCGTTTATTTCACCGGTTGCACGCATCCGTCTCACCCTGGTCCTGCCCGAGCTCGGTATGAGTGACCCTTTTATATTAGGGTCGATCTCACAGGACCTCGTTAGCCCCGTCGGGCATTGGCTCCGTCGAGCCTTTTATATAAAGCGCGGTCTCAGAAGCCTATTACTTTTCAAGTTGGTCGATAATACGATCAACCCACTCACGATAAACTCTACGGTTCATTACTTGGTTACCCGCTGCGTCATAGAACTCAACAGTCAACCGACGACCTGTAAAGTTAGTCTTGGTTACTTTAATACGTGAAGCCTTTACGGTCCACTGCTTACCTTGACGATAGTTAATAACTAGATCGCCATTCTTCGAAGCTACATCCTTTCCAACATAAGCGTCACCAGGATTAGTCTTTGCTACTTTTGCCACTTTCGCCGTGGTAGGCATCGATGCATTTGTCATTTGTTAATTTTTAGTTGTTAATATATATGATGATTAATAAGTGATATTAGCATGGATCCAAAAGGCCATATAGGTAAACCCAAATAGGCCCAATAGGAATAATACACTGTTAATAACTTCGCCTGGATTTTCTTTGCAGGCTGTCTTTAGGGTTGAGATCATTTCTTTCATCTTAATAATATAAAGATAGGTAATTCTTTTGTAAGTACCAAATAATTGTTAACGTTTCTTTTGACTAATTTAGGCAGATCGGTCCGAAAGATCCTATTTGCTCAAATTTGGCTGTAATCGTATGACTACTCAAATTGGAATCAATTTCCTTTTGACCAGCATCTGTAAGACCATATATGAGATCACCTTCTGAATCTACTCCGGCAATTTCAATAAATCCATTTTGGAGACAATCTGCAATAGCATCTGATATATGCACATTAACAGCGGCTTCATAGACATCGATCATATCTTGTTCTGTCAAATGAAAATCACCTTTTGTATCCAAATTACGATCCATAGCTTTGAGTAAACAATCTACCATTACCTTTCGAGATATAGGAGTGGTCTCAAAGAACTTCTCTTCTTCCATGACATTTAATATATCCTGGAGATATTCGTGAATAGGTCCTATCATATCAATTCGTCGTTATCACTGTTAATAGTTTCTTCTTCTTCTACAAACTCTTCCTTAAGATCTTTTGCAGCGGCCTTTGCAGCTTTCTTGTCCATGATAGGCTGATACATAGCCTCCATCTCATCTTCGAAAAAGTCATCGAAGTTACTAATGTTGTTAATTTCGTCGAAGTAATACTCTTTAATTCTTCCGTCCATTTGAGTTTATTTTTAAGGGTTAAACTTGTACTCGGGGCGGGGGTCGAACCCGCACGGCATTTAAGTGCCAAGGGATTTTAAGTCCCTCGTGTATACCAATTTCACCACCCGAGCATATCTACCTACCCAACAATATAAAGATAGGTAAATCTTTTGTACATTCCAACCTTTTTACAACATTTCTCCTAACGAATCATATACCTTAGTAGATACTGATTCATCTGTACTCATTTTCAAAAGGCGGATCATTCTTTCGATGTCCTTAACCGAAACGTAATTGTGCGGTCTACTTGATTTAGGTTTTTGCGGTTCTTTCGGCGCATTGGTTAATTTGATATAAGCGCGAATGGTACCATCGCTACCATATATATCAATTGGAGCTCCATAACAATTTGTAGCCCAATCGAAATTACCTGCGATCAACTCATTCTTAACATCCGTTTCATATTGAGCCAATGCTTCATTATAAGCCTGGGCTTCTTTTTCATACACTTCTTCCGCAGCCTTTACAGCTACTAATTTGTTTTCCAATTCTTGAATCGCGATTAAACGATTAACTTTGATGTTGATGTTTTTGTTTGCCATAATAATAAGGGTTTTTTGAGTTTATTTAGATGTTAAATTTAAGGTTTATTATTTAAGGTTGATTGGGTTTTCAATGTAACCACGCTCCTCTGCAAGGTTATATAGGTCATGAATGCTTTCAGCTTCTGCAGTTATTTGAATCCAATTAGCGACCTCATTTGCAGTACACCATCCTTTCACACAATCATAGCCAAAATTGAATTCATGATTAACGACATATGTCCCATCCGGCTGTTCTACAGAGTTGGTATCCCATATAGCAATTTCAGCTGTCGTACTCTGTACTATATTTTGACGCATTTCTGCATTGTAATCTGCGTTAAGAGATTTCCTTTCGCAGTAGTTCATGCTACCCCATTGTACGGAGATTACAAGACCATTTTCGAAGCCTAGGCTAAATCCTTTGTTGCCGCAGCTAGTGAATTTTGATGTTACTTTTTCGTTGTTCATTTTATAGGGATATTTGAGTTTATCTATTGAGTGGGCCTTCCTGGATTCGAACCAGGCACCTGCGCATTATGAGTGCGATGCTCTAACCTAATGAGCTAAAGGCCCTTTGAATTACATACACTGGTACGTTTCTGTCTGCTGCCATTTAGCATACCATTCATTCTCACATTCTACAAGGTTCAATAATGGAATGCGCTTATGGATAATATCTCTACCGAACGGGCTACATAAATTAGCATATGCTCCACGGAT
>Ga0129333_10002602_pt1 | contig 16865 bp, 12 predicted proteins | sample CPB6_08_DNA_FD_94474 | JGI IMG/M metagenome (GOLD analysis project Ga0129333, IMG submission 94474) | Freshwater to marine salinity gradient microbial communities from Chesapeake Bay, USA - CPBay_Sum_0.6_0.8_DNA | ecosystem: Environmental > Aquatic > Marine > Coastal | place: USA: Chesapeake...
ATGTAGAAGGTGGGGAGACTCACGCCGAGAACCGAGAATCCCGTGGCCAAGCGATCGGGCCACCGACCACGCTTCAGGGCGGCCACGGAACCGAGTCCGAGTCCGATCAGCATCCACAGCACGAAAGCACCGACCGCGATCGAGGCCGTGACGGGGAAGGTCTTGCCGATCAGCGTGGTGACGCAGTCCTTCTCGCTGAAGGAATAACCGAGCGAGGGAGCCGGACACGAGAACTCGGCCTCTCCCTCGCCGTAGGTCCGCCCCGCGAAGATGCCCTTCAGGAAGAGCCAGTACTGCTCGGGAACGGGCTTGTCGTAGCCGAGACGTTCACGGTTGGCCTCGATTCGCTCGGGTGTGCAGGCTTTGCCGCACGTGAGCGCCGCCGGATCCGTGGGCAGCAGAGAAAAGAGCAGGAACGTGAAGAGGGAGACCACCAGCAACAGAACGCCGGCGAACAGGAGTCGCCGCACCGCGAACGCCAGCACTCCCCATCCCCTCCCCGGAAGGATCCGATCCGCCGGATCCCGGTTTTCGACAACTGCGTCCGACGCAAGAGCCCCCGAGGACGCCTTCGGAGTCAGAGGTCAAAGACCTCGGTGGTCGGTGGGGGTGCGACCGAGGCCGCACCCCCACTCAACCGAGATTCGGACGAACCGAATCGGCAAAACGGGAAACCTTCGCAGTCGGTGATTACTGCTTGACGTAGAGATCGCCGAAGTTGAACGATCCGAACGGGCCCCACCGGTAGGTGTTGCCCACCTTCGAACCCCAGATGTCCTGGGCCTTGGTGAACGAGCTCGGGATCGCCCACACCTGGTCGACCACGTACTGGTTCAGCTCCTGCCACAGCTTGCCCTGGGCCTCGCGGTCGGTCTCGGCGCGCGCCTCGTCGACCTTGGCCTGGAACTCGGCGTAGGCCGGATCGTCCTGGTTCTGCGAGATGTTGAAACCACCATCGGCGAACAACTCGGGGATGATCGTCGACGCGTTCGCCCAGTCCGGGCCCCAACCGGCGCGGGAGATGTCTCCCTGCGTGGCCGGGTCCATGACCGTCGGGTAGTACGCGCTCGGCTCGATCGGGTTGGAGTTGATGACCACTCCGATCTCACCCAGGGACTCGATCCAGATCGAGACGTTCTTCTGCCAGGTCGGGGTGTCCGGGTGGTCGAACTTCAGACCATCGGTGGTGGCCCGCTCGTAGACCTCGGGGCAGGCGGTTTCGGCCTCGGCCATCTTGGCCTGAGCCGCCTCGACGTTCGGGGTTCCGTCCTCGTTGAGTCCCTCCACGACCTTGCTCTTGGCGTAGTCGAGGGCGAGGGCCGGCTTCACGAAGCCGTCGGCGAAGTCGCCGGTGTACGGACCACCCGCCGCCGTGCGGAGCGCCTCACGGTCGAGACCGAGCCAGATGGCCTGGCGAATCTCGAGACACGGGACCGCCTTCACGTTGAACGCGGAATACGTGACGTACGGGTCGTAACCATCCTGACGACGGTCAGCGAAGCGCTCGTCCTCGAAGATCGTCTGCAGGTTCTCCGGCTGAATGCCGTCGGCAGCCACGGCGAACTGATCGTCGCCGGCGTCGGCGATCATGCGCTCGTCGACGACCGCGGGGTCGAGGGCGAACTTGTACACGATCGAATCCGGGTAGGCGTTGCGCACCGGGTCGGAGTCCTTGCTCCAGTTCTCGTTGCGAACCAACACCAGCTCGTTTCCGACCTCGTACTTCTCGATCTTGTAGGGACCGGACGAGACGGGAGCCGTGTCGTAGCCCTCACCGGAGTCGGCGGCCTTGGGAACCGGCGAGAACGAGAGCAGCGTGACCGTGTAGTTGAAGTCGGCGACCGGAACCTTCAACTTGAAGGTGATGGTCTTGTCGTCGCACGACACCGCCGCGTCGAACAGCGCCTGCTGCTCGGCGGTCGCGGTGTACGGGCCCGGGTAGGCGCCGTCCTCGATGTCGAGGTAGCTGATCGCGTAGGTCGGACCGTCGGTGATCACGTCCTGAGCGAAGGTGCGCGACACACCGTACGCCACGTCGGCGCAGGTGATGTCGGTGCCGTCCTCGAACTTGATTCCGTCGCGCAGGGTGAACGACCAGGTCTTGGCGTCCTCCGAGGCGGTTCCGAGATCGGTGGCGAGGTCGGGAGTGATCTCCGAGCCTTCGTCGCCGGCCGCGAACTTGTAGGTGGTGAGCGTGCGGTGCATCGTCGAGCCGGCGAAAGCCAGATCGGCACCCGTGTAGTTGCGCTGCGGGTCGAGGTGGGTGATGCCCTCGGACTGGGTCAGGATGTAGATCGTCCCGCCCTTCTGGCCCGAGCCTCCACCGCTTCCTCCGCCGTCGTCGTCGCCACCGCAGGCCGCGATCACGGCTGCCGCGGCGATGGCGAACGCCAGCGCTTTCTTGCTGTTCCTCATTGTTTCTCCCCTTCCCTCCGGTTTTCCGGAGCGCCGAAAGAATACATGTATTCGGCAAGCAATCCGGCGAATGCCACCCCGAGCAGGGCGTTTCCCGTCCGCTCGACGCGCTCTCAGGTCAGGTTCTGGCGGTCGGCCTTCGGGTCGAGGGCGTCGCGCAATCCGTCCCCGAGGAGGTTGAAAGCCAGGACGAGAATGATCAGGGCGGTTCCGGGCACGAAGAGATAGGTGGGATCGGCGCGGTAATAGCGAACCGAGTCGGCCAGCATGATGCCCCACGAGGGAGTCGGCGCGATGATCCCGACTCCGAGAAACGACAAGGTCGACTCGACCGCCACGTACCCCGGGAGGCTGAGCGACACCACGACGATGATCGGCGCCCACAGGTTCGGAAGGATCTGCCGGAAGATGATGTGAGCCGAACCGGCCCCGCTGGCTCGGGCCGCCTCGATGAACTCTCGTTCGCGCAACGACAACGTCTGACCGCGCACGATGCGTGCCACGTACACCCAACCGAAGAGCGCGAGAACGATGATGACGTAGGTGATGCGGGAGGGATTCCCCTCCGGCAAACCGAGATCCTCGAGCCGCTGGGTGAAGGGCCGCGTGAGGGCGATGATGAGAAGAATCGACGGAAAGGCGAGCGTCACGTCCATGATGCGACCGATCAGCGCGTCGGTCCGACCCCGCGCGTAACCGGCCACCAGTCCGAGCACGGTGCCGAGGAAGGTGGTGACGAGGGTGGAGACGATTCCGATGAACAACGAGAGGCGAGCGCCGTAGATGAGCCGGGCGAGGATGTCACGTCCGGTTCCCGGTTCGACTCCGAGCCAGTGTTCCGACGAGATGCCTCCGAAGCGACCGGCCGGCAGGCCGTACTCGTTGAGCGCGTCGCGGTCGAGTTCGTAGGGATCGATGCCGAGCAGCTTGCAGACCCACGGTGCGAAGATCGCGATGACGAGAAAGAAGATCACGATCGACAAACCCACCAGCGCGGCCTTGTCGCGTTTGAAACGGGCCAGCGCCAGTTGAGCCGGGGAGCGTCCCTCGATGGACGAGGAGAGAGCTCCGTCGTCGAAGTCGAGCGTGCTCAGCGATGTGGTCATCGGACGCCGTTCCTCCCCCGTCGGCGCCGGGCGACGGACGCCTCAGCGATGCGCATGGTACTGGACGATGCGCGCGAACTCGTCGGGGTCGAGACTCGCTCCGCCCACCAGAGCGCCGTCGACATCGGGCTGAGCCATCAACTCCACGACGTTGCCGGCCTTCACCGACCCTCCGTATTGGATCCGGACCGAATCGGCCGAGGCCGAACCCCACTTCTCGCCCACCGTGGTCCGCACGGCGGCGCACATCTCCTGGGCGTCGATCGCCGTGGCGGTGAGTCCGGTGCCGATCGCCCAGATGGGTTCGTACGCCACCACCAGACCCCCGACCTGCGTTCCGTTCAGTCCGGTGAGCGATCCACGAACCTGGGCGGTGACGATCTCCACCGCCCGTCCGGCCTCGCGCTCCTCCCGAGTCTCTCCCACGCACACGATCGGCGTCATTCCGTGCTTCAGAACCGCGACGGCCTTCTTGGCCACGAAGTCGTCGGTCTCACCGAAGAGTTGCCGGCGCTCACTGTGTCCGACGATCACGTACCGAACACCCAACTTGGCGAGGAAGGCCGGGGACACTTCGCCCGTGAAGGCTCCCTTGTCCTCCGGATGACAGTTCTGGGCCCCGAGCGAAAAAGGCAATTGATCGGCCTCGAGGAGGGTCTGCACGCTGCGGATGTCCGTGAACGGAGGATGGAGGCTCACGTCCACCACGGCCGCATCGTCCTTGCCCACCAGGTAGCCGAGTTTCTGGACGATCTGGATGGCCTCGAAGTGATTCAGGTTCATCTTCCAATTGCCGCTGATCAGCGGACGCCTAGTGGCCGACATTGGGGGCTCCTCTCAGGGCCTCGAGGCCGGGCAGGTCGCCCAGTTCGAGCAGTTCGAGCGACGCTCCGCCGCCTGTCGAAACATGGTCGATTCGGTCGTCGAGCCCGAACTGGGCCAGTGCCGCCGCCGAGTCGCCACCGCCGACCACCGTGAAGGCCTTGGTGTCGGCCATGGCCTGGGCCACCGTGCGGGTGCCGCTCGCGAAACGGTCGTCCTCGAACATGCCCATCGGCCCGTTCCAGAAAACAGTCCGGGCATCCATGATGGCGTCGGAGAACGCGGCCGCCGATCCGGGACCGATGTCGAAACCCATGGCTCCCGGAGGAAGCCGCCGACCGAAAGTGGCGTAGTTGCCGTTCTCGTCGACCCCGGTGATGTCCTCGGGCAACAAGATGGGCTTGCCGGTCGACAGCAGTCGTCGACACGTCTCCACCTGGTCCGGCTCGAACAAGGAGTCACCGATGGGCAGACCCTGGGCCGCCATGAAGGTGAAGCACATCGCTCCGCCGATGACCAGGGAATCGACGACCTCGAGCAGCGCCTCCACGACACCCAACTTGTCGGAGATCTTCGATCCACCGAGCACGGCCACGAACGGGTGCTTCGGTCGCCGACGGAGTTCGAGGAGCACCTCGACCTCGCGCTGCAAGAGACGTCCCATCGCCGACGGCAGGGTGCGCGGAGGTCCCACGATCGACGCATGGGCCCGATGGGCGGCGCCGAAGGCATCGTCCACGTAGAGGTCGACACCCCGGACCAGTCGGCTCACGAAATCGGGGTCGTTCTTCTCCTCGCCCGGATCGAAACGCAGGTTCTCGAGAAGTCGGACGCCGGGAGCCAACTCGGCGAGTCGGGCCGCCACGGGATCCATCGAGTACCTCGGATCCGGAGCGCCCTTCGGACGGCCGAGGTGACTCGCGCACACCACCGTCGCTCCGCGTTCCCCGAGCCACTCGATGGTGGGCAGGGCGGCCCGTATGCGGAAGTCGTCGGTGATGCGACGTGTCCCGTCGGGCAGCGATTCGAGCGGCACGTTGAAGTCGGTGCGCACCAGAACGGTGCGACCCGACACGTCGCCGAGATCCTCCAGCGTCGGAAGTCGTTCGATCATGGCTCAGCGCTTGCCGCGCCGACGAACCTGCTTGCCCGTGTGGAGCGTCGTGTCGACCAGACGGTTGCTGTATCCCCACTCGTTGTCGTACCAAGCGAGGACCTTGACCATCCTGCCCATGCTGGCGGTGAGACCGGCGTCGAAGATCGAACTGTGCGGATCCGTGACGATGTCGCTCGACACGATGGGATCCTCGGTGTAGCGCAGAACACCCTTCAGCGGACCGGACGCCGCCTTCTTGAAGGCCGCGTTGATCTGCTCGACCGTCGCCGCCTTCTTGAGGTTGGCGGTGAAGTCGACGATCGATCCGGTGGGAACCGGGACCCGCAGCGAGGTTCCGTCCAGTTTGCCTTTCATGCTCGCGAGCACGAGGCTGGTTGCCCGAGCCGCTCCGGTACTGGTGGGCACGATGTTGATGGCCGCGCCGCGAGCCCGCCGCAGATCCTTGTGGGGACCGTCGACCAGCATCTGGTCACCGGTGTAGGCGTGAACCGTCTGCATGAGACCTTGCTCGACCCCGAAATTGTCGTCGAGCACCTTCACGAGGGGCACGAAACAATTCGTCGTGCAACTCGCGTTGGACACCACCTGGTGTTTCTTCGGGTCGAAGTCCTTGTGGTTCACGCCGTAGACGAAGGTGGCGTCGGCATTGTCGCAGGGCGCCGAGACGATCACCAGAGGTGCGCCACCCGCGAGGTGAGCGGCCGCCGTGTCGCGTTTGGTGAAGATGCCGGTGCTCTCGATCACCACGTCGACACCGAGATCGCCCCACGGAAGGTTCTTCGGATCGCGCTCCGAGAGAACCAGCAACTCGGTGCCGTCGACGCTGATCCCGTTCTTGGTGGCCTTCACCGTGGCCGGGAGTTGCTTCAGAACGGAGTCGTACTTGAGGAGATGCGCCATGGTCTCGAGGGAGCCCAGATCGTTCACCGCCACGATCTCGATGTCGGCTCCTCGCTCGCGCACCGCGCGGAAGAAGTTCCGTCCGATTCGGCCGAAGCCGTTCACACCCACCCTGACCGTCATCGTGGTCTCCTTCTGTTCCGGTCTCGTGTCGTTCTCGTGTCGTCGACGTGATCGTGGCCCCGACCCTCCGGGGCGCCCGACGACCTTCACGAAACTAGTGCCCACTCACCGGTCGGACCGGAATCCCGGCCGTGACCGGTGAATCTCTCCGACCGGTCAACGACTGATGTCACGGTGCGAGGTGCGCACCGGTTGGCCCGTCGAGCGCAAGCGGGCCGCCAACTCCTCGGCCACCGCCACCGACCGATGCCGTCCGCCCGTGCACCCGATGGCGATGGTGAGGTAGCTCTTGCCCTCGGCGACGTGGTGCGGCAGAACTCCCGCCACCAGTTCCGTGAACTGGTCGAGGAACGTGGTGGTCTCGGGACGATCGATGACGAACTCCACCACCGGACGATCGAGACCAGTGAGCGGGCGAAGTGTCTCCTCCCAGTGCGGATTGGAAAGGAAACGAACATCCATCACGATGTCGGCGTCGAGAGGAATGCCGTGCTTGTAGCCGAACGACTCCACCGACACTTGCAACCGTTCCACCGAGTCATCGTCGAAGAGACCGAGCAGTCGGGACTTCAGTTGGTGCACGTTCATCTCGGTCGTGTCGATCACCAGATCACTGTCGTTCTTCACCGGCTCGAGGAGGAGTCGCTCCTTCTCGATCGACTCGATCAGGCCATCGGTCTCGGCCGCCAGCGGGTGTCGCCGTCGGGTGGACTCGTAGCGACGCACCAGTTCGGCGGTGTTGGCATCGAGGAAAATGATCCTCACCCGATGACCCGCTCCCCGGAGACCCGCGACCCGGGGCATGAGTTCGAGGTGCTGTCGTCCGGCGACGAGCGCCAACTGCGAGATGTTCGATCCCGGAGCACTCGCCAACTCGACGATGGTGTCGACCAGCGAGGTCGGGAGGTTGTCGACCACGTACCACCCGAGATCCTCGAGCACGGCCGCGGTCGCCGATCGACCGGCACCGGAGAGCCCGGTTATCACGAGGATGTCGGTCATGTCGTCAAACTAGTGCCGAGGGATGCGGCGACGGAGGCAACACTCAGCGCGGAACCTTGCGCGACCGCAGGTACAACAAGCGCGGGATCGTGGAGGCAGCAAGGTACTCCTCGGCGCGCGCGAGGAAGCCGGGGGGTGGCGCCGGTTCGAGCATTCGCTCGATCAGAAGGCCGTTCTCGCAGAGGGCGTTGACGTAACGCGACAGTGGTCGGTGCACGAACGGGATGAACACGTCCTTCTCGACCTCCTCGATCGAGAGATCCTCCACGAGGTACGCGCCGATTCGCCAGTACTGCTCCGGGGGATCGAGCACCTGATCGTCGATCCAACCGCTGCCGGGGGTCTGCAGCAACGGATGATTCAGGAAGAAGCAGAAACGACCATTGGGACGCAGGACCCGTGCGACCTCGGCGATGGCCGCGTCGACCTCGTGGATGTGCTCGAACACCAGACACGCCACCACGGCATCGAACGAAGCGTCGGCGAAGGGCAGGGCGTCGGCGCCAGCCCGCGACACGAGAACACCACCGCCGCGTTCATGGGCGACCTTCACCTGGTTCCATGTCGGATCGACACCCACCACCAACGAGGCTCCCCCGGCCGCGGCGAGCCTCGACACCTGGCCGTCCCCGCATCCGACGTCGAGAACACGACTCGCTCCCGCCAGCTCGGCGGCCGCCAAGGGCAGTATCTGCTCCTCGTACTCGGGATCGGCACCGGCCGTGAATCCGTCGATCCACCAGCCGGCGTGCGCCTCCCACAGGTCGTCGGGAACCGTCGGCTTCTCCACGTCGGCAGGATACGAGGGAAGCAGTGGGCACGTCGTTGTAGGTTCGTCGCATGACCCGTCCTCGTTTCTCCGTCTGGCCGTCGCCGCAACGGGACTGGACCGAACTTCGAGATGTGGCCGTCTGGGCCGACCGCGGGGACTGGCACTGCGTGTGGTTCGCCGATCACTTCATGCCCAACACCGAGGATGGGTCGGTCGCCGACGGGCCGGTGCTCGAATGCTGGTCGACGATCGCGGCCATGGCGGCCGTCACCGAGCGCGTCCGACTCGGTTCGCTGGTGTCGCCCACGACCGTTCGACACCCGGCGGTGCTGGCCAACGTCGCGGCAACGATCGACCGCGTGTCGAACGGACGCCTCACCCTCGGTCTCGGTGCCGGTTGGCAGGTGAACGAACATCGGGCCTACGGATTCGACCTTCTCGAGCCGCGTTCGCGGGTCGACCGCTTCGAGGAGGCGATCCGCGTCGTCGCCGGGCTGTTGACCGGTGGTCGTTTCGACTTCGCTGGCGAACACTTCGGGATCGTCGACGCCCCGTGCGATCCCCCTCCGGTTCAGGATCCGTTGCCACTCATGGTGGGCACCGGTGGTCCGCGAATGCTGCGCATCACGGTCCGGCACGCCCACGAATGGAACGCGTGGGGAACGCCGGAGACCACGGCGCCTCTGGTCGAGCGGGTCGACGCCGCCTGCGCCGACGAGGGTCGCGATCCGGCGACCTTGCATCGCTCGGTTCAGGCGCTCTTCTTCCTCGTCGACGATCCCGCGACCGCCGATCGGATCCGGGCGGTGGCCCCGGCCGATCGATCGGTGATCGGCGACGCCTCCCGCATCCGTGAGGCCGTCCAGCAGTACGAGGCGCAGGGATTCGACGAGATCATCGTGCCCGACTTCGTTCTGGGTGACACCGCCGAAAAGCGACGAGCCGGCTACGAACGCTTCCACGAAGCGGTGGTCGCCTGATCGTCGACCGGACGCGACGCCCGTCAGTCCGTCTCGGTCGACACCGCGTCGTCCGCGGGAGGTGCGGAGTCCCCGGTTCCGTGAAAACGCGAGTGAACCGCGCGAGCCACCGCCTCGGGCAACCAACCGATCTCCAGCAGCCGCTCGAGGGGCGCCGATTTGACGGCGTTCACCCCTCCGAGTTCTTTCACCAGGCGCTTGCGACGCGCCTCACCGAGACCCTCGATGCCATCGAGCGAGGACGCCGTCATCCGCTTGCCGCGCAACTCGCGGTGGAAAGAGTTGGCGAAGCGGTGCGCCTCGTCACGGATGCGTTGCAGCATGAACAGCGCCTCGCTTCCGCGCGGCACGTCGACCGCTTCGGTACGACCGGGCACGAAGACCTCCTCGAACCGCTTGGCGAGGGCGGCGATCGGGATCTCGGCCTCCAGTCCGAGGTCGCGGATCACTCGCTCGGCCACCGCCAGTTGACCCTTGCCACCGTCGACCAGCAACAGTTGCGGCGGATAGGCGAACTTGCGGGGCTTGCCCGACTCGTCGTACTCGAGGTCGCGCTCCTCGAGATACGCCGTGAGCCGACGCGTCAGCACCTCGCCCATCGCCGCGTAGTCGTCGTTGCCCTCGACTCCCCGAACCTTGAACCGTCGATACTCCCTCTTGGAGGGAAGCCCGTCCTCCAGAACGACCATCGAGCCCACGTAGTCGGTTCCCTGAAGGTGGGCCATGTCGTAGCACTCGATCCGCAACGGCGCCTCGGGTAGAGCGAGCAGATCCTGCAACTCCGACAGGGCCCGACTGCGACTGTTGTGATCGCTGGCGCGCCGGAGCCGGTGCCGCACGAACTCCTCCGACGCGTTGCGGGCGGCCATCTCCATCAGCTCGCGCTTGGCCCCGCGTCGAGGGGCCCGAACCTCGACGCGGGTGCCTCGCTGGGCGCTCAGCCACTCCGAGTGCAACGGTGCGCGGGACGTCTCCAGGGGAACCAACACCAACCGCGGGATGCCGAGAACCGGCTCCTCTCCGTAGAGCGCCTCCACGACGTGGTCGACCGTGCCGGCGGCATCGACCTCCTCCACCTTGTCGAGGATGAAGCCCTTGCGACCGACGACCCGACCCTTGCGGACGAAGAACGCCTGAACCGCCGCCTCCAGCTCGTCCTCGGCGATGCCGAGCACGTCGATGTCCTCGTCGCGCTCCCCCACGATCTGCTGGCGTTCGACGGCCTTGTTGACCGCGGCCAGCCGATCGCGCAAGCGGGCCGCTTTCTCGAACTCGAGGTTTCTCGACGCCTCCGCCATCTCGCCGGTCAGGGCCTTCACGACGTCATCGGTGTCACCCTCCAGGAACCCGCAGAGCTTCTCCACCAGTTCGGCGTACTCGGGGGCCGGCACCTCGCCGACGCACGGGCCACTGCACTTCTCGATGTGGAAGAGCAGACACGGCCGACCCAACCGCGAGTGCTGCAGGAACTTGCCGTTGCTGCAGGTTCGCACGGGAAAGGTGCGCAGAAGGAGGTCCAGCGTGTCGCGAATCGCGTAGGCGTGCGGGTACGGACCGAAGTAGCGCACACCTTTGCGTTTGCGGCCCCGCATCACGACGGCTCGCGGCCATTCCTCGTCGGTCGTCACGGCGAGGAACGGGTAGCTCTTGTCGTCGCGCAACCGGACGTTGAAGCGCGGTCGATGCTCCTTGATGAGCGTGTACTCGAGGATCAGGGCCTCGACCTCGTTGCGCACCGTCATCCACTCCACGGACTCGGCGGCCTCCAGCATCTGCACCGTTCGCGGATGCAGTTGGGATGGGTCCTGGAAGTAACTCGCCACTCGCGAACGCAGACTGGTGGCCTTCCCGACGTAGATCACGCGACCGGACGAGTCGCGGAACTGGTACGAACCCGGTTGATCGGGAATCGTCGAGGTGGGCGGGCGCTTCACCATCGTGGCGATCCTAAGTGCGGATCAGTCCACGTCGCCGAGGACCGCGCGCAAGAACCGTCCGGTGTGGCTTCCCGCGACCTTCGCCACCACTTCGGGGGGACCCTCGGCCACCACGGTTCCGCCACCGCGACCTCCCTCGGGACCGAGGTCGATGAGCCAGTCGGCGGTCTTGATGACGTCGAGATTGTGCTCGATCACGAGCACCGTGTTGCCCTGGTCGACGAGCCGCGAGAGAACGGTGAGAAGACGGCGCACGTCCTCGAAGTGGAGCCCGGTGGTCGGCTCGTCGAGGAGGTAGATCGTGTGGCCGGTGCTCCTCTTGGCCAGTTCGGTCGCCAACTTGACGCGCTGGGCCTCACCGCCCGACAGGGTCGGCGCCGACTGACCGAGCCGCACGTAACCGAGGCCAACGTCGACGAGGGTCTGCATGTGCCGGGCGATGGCCGGTTGGTTGGCGAAGAATCCGACCGCTTCCGAGATCGGCATGTCGAGGACGTCGGCGATGTTCTTGCCCTTGAAGGTGATGTCGAGGGTGTCCCGGTTGTAGCGGGCGCCCTTGCACACTTCGCAGGGAACGTAGACGTCGGGCAGGAAGTGCATCTCGATCTTGATGGTTCCGTCGCCCGAGCAGGCCTCGCAACGTCCGCCCGACACGTTGAACGAGAAACGACCCGGCTGGTACCCACGAACCTTGGCCTCGGCCGTGGATGCGAACAACTTGCGGATGCCGTCGAAGACGCCGGTGTAGGTGGCGGGGTTCGAACGCGGGGTGCGACCGATCGGTGACTGATCCATGTCGATCACCTTGTCGATGTGCTCGACGCCGACGACCTTCTTGTGGCGACCAGCGGGATCCTTCGACTTGTAGATGCGCTGCATGAGCACCGGAAGCAGGATGTCGCGGACCAGGGTGCTCTTGCCGCTCCCCGACACTCCCGTGACCGCCACGAAACAACCGAGCGGTATGCGCACGTCGATGTCGCGCAGGTTGTGCTCCTTGGCCCCGACCACCTCGAGCCACTCCGAGCCGGTGGGACGGCGGGTCGACGGGACCGGGATCGTCCGGCGACCCGACAGGTACTGGCCGGTGACCGACTCCTTGTTCTTCAGGATCCCCTTCACCGGTCCGCTGTAGACGACTTCGCCACCGTGTTCACCGGCTCCGGGGCCGATGTCGACGATCCAGTCGGACTCGCGAATCGTCTCCTCGTCGTGCTCGACGACGAGGACGGTGTTGCCGAGGTCGCGCAGTCTCAGCAATGTGTCGATGAGGCGACGGTTGTCGCGCTGGTGCAGACCGATCGACGGTTCGTCGAGAACGTAGAGAGTCCCCACCAGACCCGACCCGATCTGACTGGCGAGTCGGATGCGCTGCGCCTCGCCACCGGCGAGGGTTCCGGCCGAGCGGGCCAGGCTGAGGTAATCGAGTCCGACGTCGAGCAGGAATCCGAGCCGCGCGTTGATCTCCTTCACCACCCGCTCGGCGATCATGCGGTCGCGATCCGACAGCGTCAGCCCGGCGAGGAACGACGCCGCGTCGCCGATCGACATCTCGCAGACCTCCGAGATGTTGCGGCCGTTCACCCGAACGGCGAGTGTCGACGGCTTGAGACGAGCGCCCTCGCAGGCCGAGCACGGCACGAGCCGCATGTACCCCTCGTACTGCTCGCGCGTCCAGTCACTCTCGGCTCCTTCGTGACGCCGCTTGATCCACGGGATGACGCCCTCGAACGTGGTGTTGAACTGGCGAGCCCGTCCGTAACGGTTCTTGAACTTCACCGTGATGTTGCCGGGCAGACCGTGGAGGACGATCTTGCGCGCCTTGGCCGGCAACTTCGACCACGGCTTGTTCATGTCGATGTCGTGATCGGCCGCGACCGACTCGAGGATGCGTTGGAAGAAACCGGTGTGGGCGCTGCGCCACGGTGCGAGGGCGCCCTCCGACAAGGAGAGATCGGAGTCGGGTACCACCAACTCCGGATCGACCTCGAACGTCGTGCCGAGACCATCGCAGGTCTCGCAGGCACCGTACGGCGAGTTGAACGAGAAGTTGCGAGGGGCCGGCTCGTCGTACGAGGTGCCGCACTTCGGGCAGGCGAGATGCTGGCTGAACGTGAGGGTCTCCTCCTCGCCGCCCACCAACTCCACCTCGGCGATTCCTTCGGCGAGGCGAAGCGCGGTCTCGAGGCTGTCGGTGAGCCGTCGTTCGATTCCGTCGCGGCGCACCAGGCGATCGACGACGATCTCGATGGTGTGCTGTTCGTACCGGGCCAACTTCTTGCCCGACTTCAGGAACTCCGCGATCTCGACGACCTCACCGTCGATCCGGGCCCGCACGAAGCCCTGGCCGGAGAGGTCCTCGAGCAGGGTCTCGTACTCGCCCTTGCGACCGCGCACGACGGGAGCGAGAACCTGGAAACGGGTGCCCTCGTCGAGCTTCAGGATGCGATCGACGATTTGTTGGGGCGTCTGACGACTGAGTCGGGTGTCGTCGGCCGGGCAGTGCTGCTCGCCGATGCGCGCGTAGAGGAGACGTAGGTAGTCGTAGACCTCGGTGATCGTGCCGACCGTCGACCGCGGGTTGCGGCTGGCCGACTTCTGGTCGATCGAGATGGCCGGCGACAGGCCCTCGATGACGTCGACGTCCGGCTTGTCCATCTGGCCGAGGAACTGACGGGCGTAGGCGCTCAACGATTCGACGTACCGACGTTGACCCTCGGCGTAGATCGTGTCGAACGCCAACGACGACTTGCCGCTGCCCGACAGACCCGTGAACACGATCAGTCGATCGCGGGGGAGCTCGACACTGAGATTCTTCAGGTTGTGTTCGCGGGCGCCGCGGACGACGAGCTGTTCGGACATCGTGGCGACCTTAGTGAGCAGGCGGGACGGCCACTCAGCCGGCGTCCTTGAGTTCGCGTCGCAGCTCGTTGATTTCGTCACGCAGCCGAGCCGCGTACTCGAACCGAAGGTCGGCCGCGGCCTCGTTCATCTCGTCCTCCAGGGTGCGGATCAAACGGGCCAGTTCCTGTTGTGGCAGGGTCTTCAACTCGCGCTGAACCTTGTCGCGCTCGCGTTGACGCCGGCGATCCTTGCCCGGAACGGGGGCTCCCCCGTCGCCGTCTGGACGGAGAACCGACAAGATGTCGCCGACCGCCTTGCGGATCGTCTGTGGATCGATGCCGTGCTCGAGGTTGTGCGCCAACTGGAGTTCGCGACGACGGTTCGTCTCGCCGATGGCGCGCTTCATCGAGGGCGTCACCGAGTCGGCGTACATGATCACCTGACCGTCGACGTTGCGGGCCGCTCGACCGATCATCTGGATCAGAGAGGTCTCGCTACGGAGGAAGCCCTCCTTGTCGGCGTCGAGGATCGCCACCAGGCTCACCTCGGGGAGGTCGAGTCCCTCTCGCAACAGGTTGATTCCCACCAGCACGTCGAACTCCCCCAGCCGCAGGGACCGCAGGATCTCGATGCGCTGGATGGTGTCGATGTTGCTGTGCAGGTAACGCACCCGCAGACCCTGTTCGAGGAGGTAATCGGTGAGATCCTCCGACATCTTCTTGGTGAGGGTGGTGACGAGCACCCGGTCGCCCTTGGTGATCCGCCCCTCGACCTCGCTCATCAGGTCGTCGATCTGACCCTTGGTGGGACGCACCAGCACCTCGGGGTCGACCAAGCCGGTGGGTCGCACGATCTGCTCCACGATTCGCTGGGACTCGCGCAGCTCGTACGGGCCGGGCGTCGCCGAAAGGAACACGCATTGATTGATCCGTTCGAGAACCTCGTCGAACTGGAGCGGACGGTTGTCGCGGGCACTCGGCAACCGGAAGCCGTGCTCGACGAGAATGTCCTTGCGCGACCGGTCGCCGGCGAACTGGCCGTGCAACTGGGGAATGGCGACGTGACTCTCGTCGACGACCAGGAGGTAGTCCTTCGGGAAATAGTCGAGAAGCGTGAATGGCGGCTCGCCGGGCGAGCGGCCGTCGATGTGCATCGAGTAGTTCTCGATGCCGTTGCAGTAACCCACTTCCTGGATCATCTCGAGATCGTGCTGGGTGCGCATACGAAGACGTTGGGCTTCCAGCAACTTGCCGTCCTTCTCGAACACCGCCAGGCGCTCCTGCAACTCGGCTTCGATGCCGAGCACCGCCTTGCGCATGCGTTCGTCGCCGGCCACGTAGTGGGTGGCCGGGAACACGACGACCTCGTTCGACTCGCGAAGGGTCTCCCCGGTGATCGGATCGATCATCGTCAGACGGTCGACGGTGTCACCGAACATCTCGACGCGCAGCACGTTCTCCTCGTAGGCCGGGTGGATTTCGATGGTGTCGCCGCGCACCCGGAAGTTTCCGCGTCCGAGCGTCATGTCGTTGCGGTCGTACTGCAGATCGACCAGCCGTCGGAGAATGCTGCGCATGTCGTAATCGACACCGACGTGCAGTTCGAGCAACTGGCCCCGATACTCGTCGGGATCACCCATGCCGTAAATGCACGACACCGACGCCACGACGATCGTGTCCCGCCGGGTGAGCAGGGCGGCGGTGGCGGAATGGCGCAACCGGTCGATGTCGTCGTTGATCGACGAGTCCTTCTCGATGTAGGTGTCGCTGGAGGCGATGTACGCCTCGGGCTGGTAGTAGTCGTAATAGGACACGAAGTACTCGACACGATTGTCGGGGAAGAACTCGCGCATCTCTTGCGCCAGCTGCGCGGCCAGGCTCTTGTTGGGCGCGAGGATGAGAGTCGGTCGCTGGACCTTCTCGATGGTCCAGGCGATGGTGGCGCTCTTGCCGGATCCGGTGATGCCGAGAAGAGTCTGATAACGAAGTCCCGATTCGATGCCCTCGGCCAGTTCGGAGATGGCCTTCGGTTGGTCTCCCGCCGGCTGGAAGTCCGACACCACGCGGAACGCGGGAGCGGCGGCGGTCGTCGTCACGCGGCGATGCTACCCGTCGACGACGAACGGAACGAACTGGTGTTCCCACCGTACGCGGCGGGCATCACGTCGCCGTCACTTGGGCCTCGGCGTCGAGGGCTCGTAGTCGGAGGGCAGTTGCGGCAGCGACCTCAGCCACTCCCACAGCCTCTCGATCTGTGGTTCGAGAGCCGTGGCGTCGCCACTGTTGTCGACCACGAAGTCGGCGCCGGCCAGACGCTGCTCGCGCGTGGCCTGCCGCGCGATGCGGGCCCGGGCGTCGGTCTCGTCGAATCCCCTGAAACGCACGAGGCGCTCCACCTGGGTTTCGACCGGCACGTCGACCACGATGCGACCTTGCAAACCCTCGCGAGGATTCTCGGTGAGCAAGGGGATGTCGAGGATCACCACGTTGTCGGTGCTCCGTTGCTCGAGGATCCGACGGTTCATCTCGGCACCCACCGCCGGGTGAACGATGGCGTTGAGATCCTTCAGGGCATCGGGGTCGGAGAAAACCTTGGCCGCCACCGCCGCGCGGTCGAGGTTTCCGTCGGGCGCCAACACGTCGGAACCGAAACGTTCCGCCAGTTTCGTCAGCACCGGCGAGCCGGGACGCTGCACCTCGCGCACGATCTCGTCGGCGTCGAGGATCACCGCACCCCGCGCGGACAGCAGTTGCGACACCGTCGACTTTCCGGAGCCGATGCCGCCCGTGAGTCCGACGAGGATCATTCCGACAACCTATTCGTCGCGCGGCCCCGACGAACGCGACG
>Ga0129333_10002603_pt1 | contig 16862 bp, 26 predicted proteins | sample CPB6_08_DNA_FD_94474 | JGI IMG/M metagenome (GOLD analysis project Ga0129333, IMG submission 94474) | Freshwater to marine salinity gradient microbial communities from Chesapeake Bay, USA - CPBay_Sum_0.6_0.8_DNA | ecosystem: Environmental > Aquatic > Marine > Coastal | place: USA: Chesapeake...
CCAGTAGTCACCTTCACTAAAAACCATGTGGGATCAACGTTTCCTTGAGTTAGCTAAACACATCTCCCAGTGGAGCAAAGATCCCTCCACGCAAGTCGGGGCGGTGTGTGTCCGGGATCGGCGGATCTTGGCGACAGGTTACAACGGATTCCCTCGTGGAGTCGCTGATCTCCCCGGTCGGTTAAACGACCGAAAAGAAAAGCTGTTTCGAACCATCCACGCTGAAGCCAACATCGTTTCTCAGGCTGCTCGAAATGGTGTTTCGCTTGATAAGGCAACTATTTATGTTTGGCCGTTTTTGCCTTGTAGTTCATGCTGCACCACGCTGATCCAGGCGGGAATCAAGCGAGTTGTGGCGCCTGATATGCCAATACCGGATCGTTGGAGTGACAGTTTTAATATGTCGATTCAAATGTTTAAAGAAACAGGAACTGAACTCACACTGCTTGAGATTGAGCCTTAGTCTTAAGTAATCTCAAATTAGGATTCATATGTTCGAAGAAGATATAATTCTCATAATTACAACTGTGTTTGTTAGTGTTTTATTAGGAGCTGCATACCTTTATTCCGGTGTCCACTGATGGTCTTCCCTCCTGTTGAAACTGAAACCCTGGACGACGGGTGCGTTGAAGTCCGTGTGGGCGACCAGATCGGTACGGTCAGCAGTTTTCATTTGGTAGAGCCCAAAGCCAATCAGTTGAAAGTAGCTTGGCTGAAGGCTCACCCCGAAAGGCATGAGGACTTTACTTAGAGTCTTCGTTGTGAGTCGCCACGTACATATTGTCGAATGGTCGGATTTGCGAGATCTCGTATCCGATCACATAGAGGTAGTTAAATAGTTCTTTTTTCTTCGGGGCATACCAGTCGTCGTTGTTGGCTTCAAAAATGATTGGGGGTTTGTTGCTGCGGTTTAGTGTGTGGGTCGCGCCTTGGAGGGCACTGAGTTCGTTGCCTTCGATATCGAGTTTGATCAGACCGACATCTTGAATGTGGTAACGGTCAATCGTAACTGTCTTAACTTTTTCTTGCTTTAAGACAGGCGCATGGGGTTGGCAGACTGTCGAGCCGCCGCCGTCCTCGGAAACGATGGACAAGGTTGTGATTTCGTTTGCTCGGGACGGGTTAGTGAGCGCACGGTTGTGGGCGAAAACGTTTGATTTTTCATTAATGAAGATATTTCCGCACAGTTGAAAATACGTTCGACGCTGGGCTTCAAAACTATGCACCTCTTTGAAGCTGTCAGCCAGCATGATCGAGTAGGCGCCCATGTGAGCCCCACCGTCGATAAAGGTTTTTTGGGGGTTGCCGAATTCCTTTTGCGCCCAGTTAATGATGGCGGCCTCGGGTACACCGACTTGGTGCATCTGGCAGTTGGCTGAATCGTCCCGGTGCATCAGGAAGGTCAAACCCGATGTGGATGTGATCTGGTCGTTCTCCGGGCTCCAGACGCAAGTGGCCATGAAGTATCGATTAGTGTTAGCATGTTAGCAGAATTTCCACGCTGTTTTGTCGCAAGTAACACGTAATTTTATCAGTGCTCTTGAGACTCCTTCTGATATCAATGAGCACTTAGTTTTACTTTATTCACTCGCGGCGCGTTCTAACACACTGGTTGAGCTAGGTGTGCGCCAGGGTTTGAGCAGCGCGGCTTTTATTGCAGCTCGGCCCGACAGTCTGGTTAGTTACGATATTGAATTGCTGCCCGAGGCTGTGGCTCTGTTCGAGGCGGGCAAAGCTGAAGGGGTTAACTGTGAGTTGATTAAGGGTAGTTCGTTCGATATTGAGCTGCCTGAGGTGGATTCGATCTTCATTGATACGGACCACACGTTCGCGTGCCTGTCGAAAGAACTCAAGTTGCACGGCAATAAGGCCCAGAAGTACCTGGCGTTCCACGACACCGTTTCGTTTGCGTCGGAGTTGATGCCCGCGATCATCGCATTTATGGATCTGAATCCACACTGGGAGACGCTTATCGACTGCAAGCACAACAACGGTCTGCTCGTTCTTTCCCGTACCAATTGAGTCTCATGGACGCTATTCCAGTTATCGGTACGGCGGTTGTTAACGCACCGCACTGGGTTTACAGACTGTTTTACAGTATTGATTATCCGGTCGATACGTTTGTCGTTTTCAATAACAACGGTCGCGATCAGATTACGAAGGAGCTGGACCTGCTGAAAGAGGTTCCTCATAAGTACGTGAAGCGTGTGGTTGTGTGCCACATGCCGGCAAACTTGGGTTGTTCTGGGGCTTGGAACCTAATTATCAAGTCTTATATGAACGCCCCCTACTGGGTCATAACAAATCACGATATAATGTATACGCCAGGGTTCCTGGCCCGCATGGTTTCACACGCTCAAGATGCGGAAACAGGTGTGGTACACGGTGAGAACGGCAGCTGGGATGTGTTCTTGCTGAAAGACTGGGTTGTCCAGGAATATGGTTTGTTCGATGAGAACCTATATCCGGGTTACTGCGAGGATATGGACTATGGAATGCGCTTTAAGAACAAGGAACTGAAGCGCCACATGACGGTCGGGGTTCCTTATTACCACGGAGAGACCTGTGGTGATTATGCGGATGGTTCTCAGACCTGGCGCAGCGAACCTGAGTTAGCTAACAAAATTCACATTGCGCATGAGATGAACAAGCATTACTTGCACGCTAAGTGGAGTCCAGCCTGGCAGGGGCATGTCGAGGGTGATGTGTATTCCGCTCCTTTTAACAACCCTTCGCTTCCTCTGGATTTCACCACGTATGACCTGGAGTTTGTTCGGCGCAAGAACCTAGGGTTCTGATCCTGTGGAGTTCCCCTGCACTGGTTGCGGAGCTTGCTGTCGAGTTATCGGCCCACTGCTGGGGTCTGACATAGGTAAAACGAACCCGATTCTCGATTACGCGATAAAAAGTTTTCCGTATAAGACCGATGCGGAAGGTGTTTGCGAAAAACTTGTAGATAATAGTTGTTCAGTTTATGAGGACAGACCTCTTTTATGTAACGTAAAAGCTCTTGGTATTTTGATGAAACAAGATGAATGTGAGTGGTTCCGCTTCAACGCTGAGGCTTGTAATAGGTTGATTGATCGCTTCAACCTGGATAGCTCTTACAAAATACAAGGATTTTAAGTAAACTTATACATCAGCATATTGATACTGGGATGCCTTTTTACTCTTCTCATACCCGTTGTGGGAAACTAGTAAATACACTTAAGGGCATCATTGACTCATATGGTATTTCATCGTTTCGTCTAAGTAAGATGAGTAATCTTTCGCCAACTACCACGCGGAAGATCTACTATGATGAGACTTATATACCGTCACCTGATGTCCTAGAACGCATCTGTTTGGTGTTAGATGTTCAACCTGGCGATATTTTGAAGATTTCGCCTAATATGGAAGCATCAGTAGTGGTGTGCTCTGGTGTTTAGTCCGCAAGATTATGAGTTTGCTGCGCGGGTAGTTGGCCTTCCCGTTCCTGAGACTCCGGCTGAGCGGGCTGTGGCGGCCCCGATGGTTGCTCAGATTCTTCGGAATTTTCACCGGGCTGCTCCCCCAATGCCTGGGCATGAAGATCCGAGCGGCATGAACACGGGTGCGACGCGCTCCCTTAATACGTATCCAAATGTTCGTCAGCCCGAAGCTCGTATTCAACTGAGCCGCCGTCTCGAAGCAGGTGTGGTTTCACCTGATCAACAGGCGGAACTTTTTAACTTGCTCCAGGTGATCTTAAACGATCCCACACTGTGTGAACTGTTTATGCAGTTCGTCAACAATATCGATACGGATGCTCTAGAGGCTGGTGATTATCTAAGCCGTCAGCGTCCTTTGGAATACGATATGCCCAATTATGGCGGTCAGTATTCTGTACTTAATGCACCGTCTTCTAGCACCATTGCTCCTTCTGTTCGTTACCAGGAACTGAGCTGATGGATCGCCAGCAACAGCTGAGGGATCAAGATGTGCGCCGAGATGCGCCTGATTTAGATCCCGTCTCTTTCTTAGATATGTACATGCAGTCGAATTTCCCTCAGACTGTTGCTTTGCCTTCGCAACAACAAAAAGAACAAGGTATGGTTCCGCAAACAAATATGAAAGATGTAAACTTACAGAAGAAAGTCCCTTCCGGGACGCAATTTGATCGCCCTCAGGTGAACTGATATGGCCCTTCCTGGACTTGGCGCTTTTATGGGTGGAGCCGCCAGGAATGTGGGCGGAGCTGCAGCAGGTGCTGCGGTTGTAGATCTCATTTCTAATGCTTTCCAAAAGCTAACTAGCTCTGGTCTTTCCGGCGAGCAAGCTCTTCAAGTTTTAAATAACCCTCAAGTCGTCCGGGCTCTTTCTGGTGAGCCTAAAGACAATGCCCTCGGCGGATTGAGTTCTTGGTTTGGTGACGTGTCTAGGGCCGCTGCCGGTGGTGCCATCGAGAGCGTCGCTGCCACGCCGGGCAGCATTGACCCCGGTATCAGCAGCAAATATTTCATACCCGCTGGTTTAGGTATGGAATATGAACTCAAATCTTCCCCTGAAGCTTTCCGTCGAATCGCTCTTGAGAAGTATCTAGGTATCGACCTACCCGATCTCCCTACGCAGGGCGAGCTTTTAGATGAAGCTCAGCGCCGAAATATCGAGATGGCCACGAGCCTGACTGAGCGTGAAATAGCTAAACTTCGCGCTCAAAGAGAGTACGACGTTATTAATCAGGCTCTTCAGTCTGAAGCGCAAATTCGCACACAACAGGTTAAATCGCTCGGTGACGTGCAGCGTGAGCGTGTAGCTTCCGGTTACGACTATGCGAAGAATTTGCTTGCTAACGCCATCAATAGTGTGTACGAACGGTCCAAGTTAGAGAACAGTCCGGTGTTGTCTGAGATTGCTAAAGTACAGTGAGGGGTTATTAAATTATGGCTGACGGTTTCTCTTTACCTCCTTTCGATATCAATCGTGTACTTCTGAGTAATCCTCTTACAGCCCCCCTTGGAGCGGCTGCCGCCTTATTCGGCGGTTTTGAACCTTCCGCTAAGACTCCTCAGCAAGAAGCACTGGAGAAAGCGCAGCAACGCCAACGTGGACAAAAAGCCTATCTAAATAAAGAACCTGTTTTTTGGGATGATAAAGCAACCGATCCGACGCAAGCTTGGTTGGATATCAAAGAGTATTACGAAAAATACGGTACACCGCCACGGGTTTCAAAAGAAGATCTAGCCCCTCTGTTTCCTCAACAAACTGCTGCTGCCACAGGTACTTCTGGCACATCTACGGATGATGACCTAGATACCGGCGAAGCTCCTAAGAAGCCCTCTTTGCCCCCGACTACTGGGCCTAAGGAGCAAACTGAACCCGTTATAGATCAGGCCACTAAGTTTTCCAAGGAGATCTTAGAGCAGTATGTTCCGTATGAGTTACTGCGTAATAAGCTTCTCTCTCAACAGAGTGTCTTAAACGCTGCTATTGCTCAGCAAGGGCGTGAGCAACTTACACGTCGTCAACTGGAGACGGAGAATATCCGAGCTTGGCGAGATCTTGAAACCAAGCGGTTAGAAACCCAGGCTCAGCAAGCTGCTGCTGTTGCCAGTGTGGCGTACTTGGCTCAGCAGCCGAATGTCAGCACAATGCAGGCGTTCAACGAGGCATTTAAAGCCGCCTCTGCTCCGTTACCCAATCTTCGTGGAGGTTAACTAAGTGCCGATACCTTTTGCTGCCGCTGCGGCGATGCCGCTTTTAGCCGGAGGGGGCGGCCTCACAGCTGGAGCTGCGGGTGCTGCAGGTGCCGCAGGAATGTTTTCGGGCCTCGGGGGTGCTTTAGCCGGTGGTGGCATGGCGCTTGGCGGTCTCGGCAGTATGATTGGCGGCCTTACTGGAGGCGGCAGTCAAGGTGATTTCAGCAGTCTGTATGCTGCCCAACTTTCTCCCGGTCAAACCCGCCTTTCGATCGCTGGGCAGGAGTTAGCTCAGATGATGGCTCCGTATGTTCGGGGTCTAAATCTGGCTACTAACTTCCAAGGTCAGCAAGCTTACGATCAGTTCAATCAAGCAATTAATAAAGAGCAGATGCAATCCGGTCTTCAGGCCGGTATCGCATCTCAGTACGCCAGTAATGTACTAGGTAACGAAGATCTAGCAGCTAAAGCTAGGACTTCAACTGAATTACTGGGGCCTGAGACTGCTTCTAAGCTTACAAATTTATATGCTCAAGGTGTATCTCAGTTACAAAATACGGGCTTGCAGAGTGAAACCACTCTGCTGAACCCTACCGTTCAAGCTCAAGCTACCGCTGGTTTACAGGCAAATCTAGCCCGAAATCAGTTGGCTTCTGATATCGCTAAGACAAACTTAAATATACAAACGATGCAGGAAGACACCCGCAATAGACTCGCCCTCCAACGGGGACAAGTTGAAGGTCAGCGTGTCGTGCAAAAGGAGCAGTTTGGCGGCCAGCTGGCGTTACAACGCGGGCAGCTTGAAAGTCAACTTGCTTTAAAACGTTTCGGTGCCGGACTAGCCTTAGCTGGTCATCGGTCCTTCGCATGATTAAGGCGACAATTGGTTGTTCTGACACGGTTGCTGACTGGCTCGCGTCCTTAGATAAATCTCAAAAGGACGCTTTCGTACATTATGCAAAAAACGCGGCAAGTGATATTGAGGCGTACTTATACGCTCGCTTTCTATCTCCTGGCTACCGGGGGAGTATCAGCGACTTAACAGCGTGGATACAAGAAAAGTACCCTAAAGAAGATTTACGTAAAATCTTATTAATAGAGATTGACAGTCTGCAAACAGACATTAAGAATGTTCGAGATATGACGTTGACGGGGATGTTAGATCATGCAACAGCAGCGACTAAGATCTCCGCTCTTCAGAAGGAATTACGCTCACACATTCAGTCTGTTCGGGCTATTACTGACGGTCTCGATCGACGCGGGCTCTTACTTGCCGGAGCCGACAGATGTCTGCGGGAACTTATGCAAACATTGGATGGACAGCCGACCATCCAGGCTCTATTGGACGATGCCTCAATCCTGGTCTGGTCGACTTTGGAACGAGAGGAAAAAAGCTAGTTAACTTTTTTCAGTCGCTTCATAATGTTTTCTAGGGGCGTTCTAAATATGCCCATAAAGGCATCGTTCACTCCTAGAGACATTACTAAATCCGTCCCTTCTATATAAGCACCGAACGGTAGGATAACCGCCGGCTGCGTAGACACGACATTCCCGGTGTAATCCGTCCAATGAATCAACCGATCATTCAGGGATCCCGTAAATAAGGGTCTCTCGTCTACATACAGAATTTCACTGAAGTCTTTGTTAACAATGTAACTACCTAAGTGATATACAAGGTAGTTAAGTCCTTGTTCGCTCCGAGTCATATGTTTCCAGTGGTAAAACACTAGATACCCATACCCAAGATCGATAGGCGCTGTGGAGTTAAAAGTTGGACAACCCTGAGTGATTGGTTTTAGAACATCTGAGTTAGTTTCGATTCTGGGAAGTGTTTCATTTTCGATCACAAGCGGGAGCGTTGAATAAAGACAACCCAGCTGATCTTTGTAGTTAAAAAAGCACCAGTTTTTTTCCGCTTTTTCCTTGTTTTTGTTCTCTCCGATCGGAGGAATAGCGGCATAAACAGCGTCGCAGTTATCGTCTACGTAACAGACGATAACTTTGGGGTTATCGAATAAGTTCTTACCCCCTTTGTTGTACTTGCTGGCATATGTAGAGGCCACAAACTGCACGTATAGAGAGTCATCTGGGCCCACAAACAATCGTGGATCTTCGTAGCTAAGTCGATGAGGCTTATTTCGCAGGGGTTTCGTCCCCAGAATTGTCTCATCATCAGCTAGTTGACCGATATAAATACTTGTTCTTCCTTCATTTAGGTAAAAGTAGTTGCGATCGTACCTAAACCCAAAGGGTTCAGGTTGGGAACGCCACGCAATAAAAGTTTTATCGTTGTGGCGGACGATACTCGGACTGAAGTTGGCCACCGATGGATTCGGTAGACCCTTTACGATTCGCGTAAATTTCCCTCCCAGAGCTTCAGCTTGGGTATATACGTCAGGTATACCCGTCTGTTCCGTTTTAATCGGATACAGCGAATCGCTATAAGCGTGATAAAAGCGGTTAGTTGTCTGCATGATCAAGCAAGTAAGTCTTCGACAGCTTTAGAGAAACCGAGAGCAATGTGCTCCCAGCGATATTCTTTCCTCTGGGTGACAGCGAAACAGCAGTCTGCTACTTCCTGATATGTTTCTTTGTTGTAGTACAGCTCATCTAGCAAAGTAACTAGGTGATCAACATCAACTAAGCCCCGCTCAACACCTAGATCTTTATCCGTGACCCACGTGGAGATGTTTGCGAGCATTCCCGCTTCTTCCCAAATGTCCGCACATACCGTGTGGTTGGGAACGATCTGCGGTTTTCGGCAACTTGCGTGCTCAAAACTGACTAGACCCCAGCCTTCTCCGTCTGCCGTGTTTATGCCCACATCGCACGCGTTGTAAATACGGTTCAGTACCTCGTCAGAAGGAGCTTGAATGTAGTTTATTGTATGTGATGTAAGTACAAGACGTTTATAATCTTCTAAACCTTGCTTTTGCATCTCTTTTTTAAAGAGTGGAATCACATCCCACCCAAGATCCTTTGCTCCCATGTGCAAATAGAGCATGGTATCGGGCTTATCGACCGCAAATTTCGCAAAAGCTTGGATCGTTAGGTCGATACGCTTGCGGGGTTGGTTTCTATTTGCGTTTAGAACGATAAATTTATCCTCGGGGAGTCCTAAAGCTTTGCGAGCTTCACTTTTTTCCATCGGGTAGAACCGTCCCGTGTCCACACCGTGGGGGAGAACACCTAAACGGGATGCTCCGATGTTGTGTGCGAGAATTCTGTGCGCGCTTCCCACCGTAAAGGTGATCGCCATATCCCAATGGGGGATATTGGATAACATATCAGGCATATAAGCCTGACTATCGATTGGGAAGTACACGATAAATTTGAACTTGTACTTATCCCGCATGAACTGGGCTTGTTCCCAGACCTGATTTGCAACCCAGATATCGTTTAAACATATAAAAATATCCGGTTTTACTTTGTCGATGATTTCTGGGATGCGGGGGAGACCGAATCGATCCTGGCAATTGACGTTTGCTGCTGGATAGATCGCATACGGGTAGTCGTGAGGGTCCCCGCTGTAATTAATACCGATCACGTGGATTTCGTGATCTTTACTGAGGTGTTCTAGTACACTGTGTGTTACTCTACCGAATCCAGTATTACAGCAGGCATCGCCGTACCAAAGAATCTTCGCCATTCAGATGTAGAATCTTGATACGGCTAATATAGCAACATTGTCAGCTTACTGATATGCCTAGTCGGGAAACATTTGCGTACAGAAGAGGGGCCCAAATGCGGGCTCTTCGTGCTCAAGAAGATACTTCTACTGCTATAGAGAGTATCTACGGTAAAGCTCGCGATGACTTTCACACTTTTTGTACGATTCTGGATAAGCCCCCGGCAAAGCATATGCTGGAGTGGCACCACCATCTGATTACAGGGGAGTCAAATAAATACTTACTGGATATTGCTGGCCCAAATCTAGATATTCTTGCTCCACGAGGTTCTGCTAAATCTACTGTACTTAACTTATTTACCGCTTGGATTATTGGTAGACATACAACAGCAAAACTTCCCTTACAGATCATCTATGTTTCTTACAACATCGCTACTGCTATTCCTAAAAGTTGAATTATTCGACAAATTATCGATTCCTCTGAGTATCGGAAAGTTTTTCCCCGCGTTCAGCTCAAAGCTGGAATGCAATCCGATATTGGCTGGTCTATCGACTTTGATTTTGCTGGAATTCCCCGCGTGGGCGACGAGGAATTTACGCTGAGAGCAGCTGGTCTTCGCGGCTCGATCACGTCGAAACGCGCTCACTTAGTTATCGTCGATGACCCTATTAAGTCCAGCGCAGATATTAAAAACCCCGCTATTCGGGAGGAGATGAACAATAACTGGTCTTCGGTTATTGCTCCAATTATTTTTGAAGGTGGTCGTTCTATTTGCTTGGGGACTCGCTTCCATCCCCTGGACATCCATAAAACGATGTTCATACCCTCTAAAGGTTGGAAACAAGTTACGCAAGAGGCTATTACGTATAACAATATGGGGGATCCTGTTAGCTACTGGCCCGAACAGTGGTCTACGGACTACTTGCTTGGACAAAAGGAACTTGATCCGGTTGCATTTGCGTTCCAGTATCAGCAACAACCGGTTATGACCTCGGATTTGGTTGTCTCTCCGGATTTACTTGTTAAGGGAGAAGTTGTAACCGAATTTGATTCGCTAGCTGTAGGCATAGATCTCTCTGCTAGTAAAAATGAGACAAGTGATTACACCGCCTTTGTTCTTGGAGGTCGTTTAGGGGATAAGTACTACATCATTGACGCTCATCAGTGTCGAAGCATCGGCAACTTGGAGAAGATAGATTTACTCTGCGATATGCTTTTAGAGTGGGGGATACTCACAAAGCAGAATGAAACGTTTTTACCCACATACTCAACCGTAACTTTAGTTGTTGAATCTGTTGCGTATCAAGCATCATTAGCTGCTGACTTGAGGCGCGTTTTGGTCAATGAGAGGGAATTAAGTAACCTCCACATTCACGAAATAAAAGGTTTCCGTGGAGATAAGATTGCCCGTTTCCGAGGGACTCTTGGCCTCTTAGAAAATAAAAGGGTTACCTTTAACAAATATCGCAAGTTCGACGCTCTGTTCGATCAACTGATTAACGTTGGTGCGACCGCTCACGACGATTTGCTGGATGCTTACGTTTGGTTAATAACATTCCTACAAAAACGCGGAAACTTTTCTATTGAGTATTAAGAATGAATCAAAAAATTTGGGTTGCTATTACAGCACACGATCCTCTTAGTCGACTTAATTCTCTTGTAAACGTTATAAGCCCTTACGAGTCTTATCCCTATGATGTCTCTATTCGAATATACGTAAATTATGAAGCTCAAGATGATGTTGAACTTCTAAATACACTTCTCAGTGCTTTTAAAAAAGTAAATATTGAAGTTGTCGTCGCTTCGCCTGGGTATGACGGCTGGTATCTGACTTGGGCTCACAAGATGGATCTAGCGCGATCCGTTTTAAACAAACAAGCAGATTTTTATGTGTATCAAGAAAACGATATGGTGCTTCCTTTAAATAGCTTTAATTATTGGTTACGTTGGAAGCCACGGTTATCTCGTCTTGGACTTGAGCCCGGTTTTATTCGATATGAGAATTACGACGGAGTAAAAGTACCTTTTGATAATCACTATGTATACAGTCTTACAAAGGAGACACCGAAGATCTGGGGAGATATAGGATTCACAGTGCCGAAAATTTTGGTAATCGATCGCACCGTGGACTTTTTTGTTCAAGTGGCGAGTCCTTACTACGGAGCGATGATCCTGGACCAACGGGACGCCGATCAGTACATACGTTCAGATAGTTATGATCCTGAAAAGAGCTTTAGCCGTGTCGGTATTCGGAACTGGCCGATAGCAGACCGAAGCTCTATGGGTTTAGCTTTTGAAGATGTTCCCTTTGGTTATGAGCATCGTCGTTGTATCCCCGTAATTAGGGAACATGACAGATATAGGCCGCATGATGACTGTTTGCTGCATCATGATGACTTTAAGTATTCTCCTGAACTTTACAATAAGTTGGGTTACGTCATAGACTGTAAAAAGATGTTCCGGCTTAACTAATGGTCCCCCGAGGGGCGGAGTTTGTATCTGTTTGTTATGTGCTTCGGGGGTCTCACGCTTGTACAACAGTACGAAGAGAAGACGCATATAGACTTAGAGCCTATGTCGAAGCCTCAGATGGAGTTATCTACTGGTTCAATCCAGGTTGATCCTGCTGTTAAACCGGACTACTACAGAAAAGATGGTTTAGAGTGTTACGACGCACAGAAAGCCTCTGTGGGCCTGAGTAAGTTTCAGGGTTATCTCGAATGCTGTGTATATAAATATCTTTGGCGCTGGGAGGATAAAAACGGTAAACAGGATCTGGAGAAAGCTGCGGAGTATTTGGCTAAACTTATAGAAACAGTCGACTGATATGGACGTTAGAGCTTTTGGTTCCGTTTACGGGCAGACAGCTTCGCTTCCTTACGCAAGTGGATTTGGCTGGGCACCTGCCGGCGGTAGAAAGAATTTTGCCGCCTGTCGAGCAGTTTTTATCGAGGCTAAAGCTACTTCAGGTAAAGATTACTTAACTGTGGAGCTTTCTGATGCGCCGGGGCAGCAGTCCACAGCGATCAACTTAGAAGGTAATACTCTTATACCTATCTCTTGCACTGCCCTAATCAGCGGCTCCGTTCAGGGTGTCTTTGTTCTGTACTAATGGCTGAGATCGCTAAGAAAAAAGATCCCGAAAAGTGGGCCGCCGCTAAAGCCAAGGCCCGCAAAAAGCTCGGCGGTCACAGTGCGCGAGCCATGCAGCTTGCTACTAAGTATTATAAAGAAGCGGGCGGTCAGTACGAAGGTAAGAAATCTTCCGAAAATCGTTTAAGTCGCTGGTCTAAGGAAGACTGGATGACTCGCGAAGAGTACGAAAAATCTAAGGATTAAATGGACCTCTCTGATCTGGTTACAGCTCTTTCCGGTGGCGCTACCTATCGGGAAAAAAGTGGTCTGCCGGAGTTTGAAGATTTTCCTACGTATGCGAAAGCCGCGAATCCTGATGTACTTCAAATGCAAAATCTTTTGATTCAAAAAGCTCTATCCGACAAATACTTGAAAGCTGGTTTAATCGATTGATATGTCCGATTTAGCTCGCGAGAAGGGGAGAACAGAGCGGTATCTACCACGTTCCGCGTGGGCACAGCTTTCTCCGGAAGAACGTAGAGCTACGGATGAGAGAAAAAAGCGAGCAACTGCGGGCGATAAGCCTGTTAATACACAAGTAGAAAACACAAAAGCTGCCAAAGAAGCAAGGCGCCGCGCTTCACAGTACATTAAGAGTAAGACTTCTTAGATTTATGGACCCCTTCGCTAGCGCTGGCGAATTCTTTGGACGAGCTTTCCTGGCCCAGGAAGCTGCTGCCCAAAATCAAATTCGTGCGCAGCGCGGAGGGATGCAAAAAGATCGTTATGGAAGTCAGATTGATGACGATTCACTCGCAGGCCCCGTCCCGCCCCAAAATGGGCCTTACGGTACTTTTCAGGATCCTCTTTCCCCCACAGATGACCCTGTGGAGTCGATGAAAGCGGAGATGCTTGTCCGCGCTCAAGCGAATCGACAGCCCACAAACGGACATACAGCCATGCGAGCCGGTGGCGGTATCAACACTGCCATTAGGTACTAATATACTGACAGCTTTTAGGCTGTCATGCTGTTCGATTGCTTCCTTTATTTTGACGAAAAGGAGCTGTTAGAGCTTCGAATCAATCTTCTTAAAGATATTGTAGACGGTTTTATAATTACAGACGCAAACCGTACATTTAAAGGAGATCCGAAACCCTTTACGTGCGTTGATACGCTTAGGGAACTTGGTTTACCGGAAGACAAAATCCAAGTTTTGCATGTAGAACTCCCTACTAAAGAGGAGATTGCTAATCCTTGGGCTCGCGAGTATGCGCAAAGGGACGCTTTAGCTGTAGGAATGCGGATGACTCCTCCGGATTCTGTTTTCTTCTTCAGCGATGTGGACGAAATTCCGAAACCAGAAGCTCTTTTAGAGTGTTCTAAGTTAGCTGCTGCTTCTCCTGAGCGCTGTTTTAGGCTTTCTATGCCCATGTTCTATGGTCGCGCCGACTTAAGAGTTATTGATCCAGAACAAGACGTTACAAAGCCGCCCACAAATTGGGTTTGCGGCACTTTTGTATTGCACGAACACTTAGAACAGACTCTTTCTCAGATTCGCCGTAATCCAAACGATGCTGTTTACGGGAACTGTGATGCCGGTTGGCATTTCAGCTGGATGGGAGATGCTGAACGAATGAAACGCAAGGTTACATCGTTCTCTCACTGCTATGACGACATTCCCAACGCAGTCGCACCGGCATATAGTCAGGAAATGTTGGATCATTTGGATGCCTACACTCCCACAGCGGGAGGAAATGATCCTTTAGGTCGCACCGATCATATTCTCGTGGCCTATCCGCATGAGCTTTTGCCCTCTGAGCTGTTTAAAATAGAGCGAGTGAAGAATTATTTGTTGCCCGATGTCTAAAGGTATGCCTGAGGGCCTCCGTAAGCACATGGAGGAAAAAGGAGAAAAGGGCGACAAAAAAGAAGAACATAAAGAAGCTCTTCGGAAGGCCCGTAAAGCCAAAATGAAGCGCAAAACCGAAAAAGAACAGACTAAGCGTTGATTTACCCTCATTTAAGGACTAGGCCCTAATGCCAGCTGATACTCTCAGCGTTCGCCAACGATTTAATGAGATTCTTGAGGCTTCTCGCACTCAAGATCGCTCTAAACAGGCGGCGACTATGGTTGTTTTGAGTCATCTACAGCAAATGACGCTGTTGATGATGAAAAAGGGCCTGTTTTTTTATTGCGAGCAGGATACTTATAAGGCTAGAACCAAATTTTTAACGGATTTACTTGATCTAAATAAGGTTGATATCCGTTTTCCGGCAATAATCCGGAATTATCTAATAGACGGCTGCGGACTGTTCTACTTTCGACCCGACGAAAAGCTTAAGTACCAGATTTACTTTTTCTCTAAAAACCAGTACAGGGTTTATCACGATGTAAACGGAAATATCGAAGAAGTTGTAATTATTTACAGCTATAAGGTACGCAATACGTCTTTAGGTCTCCCTGCAGATACATACGGTCAAAATAAACGTTATGTGAGGCTCTCCATAACCGCCGATACTATTGCGGAATATGAAGCTAACACTGAACTTAGTTTTGAGTTAGATCCCGGCACTGTTTTAACTCCTAAAAATCGCAAACCAAATACTCTTGGCTTTATCCCAGCAGTTGAAGTTTTAAATAAGCCGAATTCGAGCGGTACCGAAGGCGAGGGCGAATTTGAGCCGTTCATGGAGCAGATTGTGCTTCATGATCAAATGATCAGCAACATTGCCAAGAATATTGAGTTTTTTGGTAATCCCACGCTGATCAGCTCTCGTCCGCGAAGCGACCTTGTGGAGGCATCGGATTCCGACCGGAATTTCCGTCCCACTATTAGTAGTCAGAGCGGTTTTGGTGGACTTGATACACCATCGACGCGGGTTTCTGATCCCTTTGGTGCCGGTTCTTCTCTAGGCGGTCTGCGGGTTCCCCGGATCATCGCCAACGTTGAGCCCACCGATCGCGTTGGTTATATGACTCCTGACCCCGTTAACGGGGACATGAATCGATATGCTCTTTTACTCCGCGAGGAAATTCGGACAGCTTTAGGCGGTGTGGACGAGATTTCGATCTCTGCTGGTGCCACTGCTACCGAGATTAAAGGTTTGATGGGTCGGGCTCAGGCTACGGCTCTTCGGAAAAATAAGAGCTTCCTCACTTACGGATTCTGTCGAATCCTGGAAATGATTCTCTACCACCAGGAGATGATATTCCGTGAGAGTTTTATTCAGGTTATGGGGCTGTTGCCTCCTAACGCTCCTAAGGAACAAACACCTGAGTCGTTAGAAAAGTACCAGAAAAAACTCAATAAATATGAGGAACAGGTTGATGTCGCTATCCAAGCAGCAGTAGCCGAGAACAAAGTCCCTCGCGGCGTTTTCGGATTACCTCCTGACGGAGACCGTACTGTTACTTATAGATTCCAGGGGGATGTTTACGAAGACACTGCGTATGACATCAACCAGAAATCTATTGTTGTCCGCAACTTGCAGGAGTTAGGTGTCGATTCCGTAGAGGCACTCAAGTATCTGTTCCCCGATAAAACAGATTCCGAGCGTGCAGAAATGCTGAAGGGATTTCCCTTCCGAATGATCCAACAAACTCAGGGCGCTTTTGGACAATTTCTATTATTATTGAATCAGATGTTGCAAGCGCCACATCCACTTGCGCCGAACCAACCGCTTGCGGCTGACCCTCGGCTAAACATAACGCCCTTGCTTTATAGGACGTTTGACCACCTTGCGCAAGAACTGACTTACTCGGGCAGCTATGAGCCAGCAGATCCAAGCTTCGATCCCGAGCCCGGTCTCCCCGGCGGTAGCGGCCCCGCAGGCGGCGCCTTCGGCGGATATGGGCTCAACAGCCTACCCGCAATGGGTAGCAACTACCCAGGCGGCACCTTCGGCAACTATGCCCCAAATGCCGTCGCCGGCAACACCGGTTACGGCCCCTTCTACCAACAACCAGTACAGCCAGTCTCCGTCAACGTCCTCCCCGTCGAACCCGTGGGAAGCGGCGATGAGCAGCTTGGAGCGGGTGGTCTCCCGTATCTCGCCATCCCCCAGCCAGGCAGCACAGTATCAGCAGAGCCCGGTGGCGCTGCAGGATACTCAACTGAACAGTCTGCCTTTACAGGCTCAACAGCCTTGGGCTTACCAGGCACCCCAGGCTCCGCTGATCTCGTCCAACAACGGATATACAACCCAGACTTCTTATCCAGCTTCTACGGAGCAACAAGCGCCCCAACTCAGCGCCGAAACCGCCGCCGTAGTTAACCACTTCGGTATCGAAGCTCCTGGGATTCTCAATCAGTACTCCGTTACTCTTGAGGATGCTCTGATTCAACAGCACACCGTGCTGGAGAACGTGGCCACCCGTGCTCTGGCCATGGAGCACATCCTGACTGATCCTGATCAGCTGGCTGACTACACCAACCGGTTCTTCACCGAAGTGTACCCCGTTGATGAAGCATCTCCCATGCAGGAGAATGCTTATCAGCC
>Ga0129333_10002604_pt1 | contig 16859 bp, 11 predicted proteins | sample CPB6_08_DNA_FD_94474 | JGI IMG/M metagenome (GOLD analysis project Ga0129333, IMG submission 94474) | Freshwater to marine salinity gradient microbial communities from Chesapeake Bay, USA - CPBay_Sum_0.6_0.8_DNA | ecosystem: Environmental > Aquatic > Marine > Coastal | place: USA: Chesapeake...
CGACTTCGTCATGAACTTTGGCTCGCGGGGACCGAACGAATGGGAAGCGCGATCACCAACATGGGAGACGCGACCCGAACTCGCCCTCTCCGCGATCGAACGCATGCGCCTCGCGCCATCGGCCGCGGATCCAGCCACGCACAGCGTCGACCGCGCACGCGAACGGGCCGCGGCGGCCGAAACTCTGCTCGCAATGGTGGAAGGCGACGTCGCGGTGCATGGTCAGTTGGCAGTGGCGATCTCTGCATCGCAGGCATGGATTCCGGCGCGCGAACGGACGAAGACGAACAACATCAGGTTGATCCACGAATGTCGCATGCCGATGCGCGAGATCGGCCGTCGCATGGTTATCAAAGGATTTTTTGATGAAGTCGAGGATTTTGGCTTCATCCAGGCCGACGAGATGGAGGGGTTGATCGCGGCGAAGCACACCGATGCAGAGTCGTGGCGATCGATCGTGCGCGAACGGCGTGCAACGTACGAGTCGCTCACTGCAAGAACTCCCGAGTTCGTTTTCGTCGGTACACCCGCGAGCCCGGACACCTGGGAAAGCCGGTCGGCAACGACGGTCGTGCGTCTCGGTGTGGGCGAGGGGCTGCAGGGCATGCCGGGATGTCCGGGGGTCGCTACCGGCAGGGCGCGCGTCGTTCTCGACTCGAACGATCCGACGGCTCTCGACCCCGGCGACATCCTGATCGCCCCCATCACCGACCCGTCGTGGACTCCGCTCTTCGTCCCGGCCGGCGCGGTCGTGGTCGACGTCGGTGCGCCGCTCAGCCACGCAATCATCGTCAGCCGTGAACTTGGCATTCCGTGCGTCATCTCCGCCACCGATGCAACGCGGCGAATTCCCGACGGTGCTCTCCTCGAGGTGAACGGGTCGACCGGAGTGGTTACAGTTCTCGCCGAATAGCCCCCGACACGTCACGGAGCCCCCATGTCGCACTGGATCACCGATACACGCGCAAGCAAGCGCTTTCCCGTCTACACGCGTTCGAACGCGAGCGACGTTCTTCCCGACCCGATCAGTCCGCTCGGCGCGAGTCTTGCGTTCATCCCCGGAACGATGGAGGGCTGGCGCGACGGCAACGTGCGCAACGGGTCGGTGCTCGAGGGCGAGGTGCACGCCGAGGGATTCAACCCCGTGTGCGGTTTCTTCAACGGCTTTTTCTACGTGAACGCTTCGGTCGTGCGTCTGTTCGGTGTACGCGCCGGTGTCGGAGCCGAGCCGATCGACCTCGCTTTCTTCGGCACACGTCCCGATACTCCGCCGTACGTTCCGCACCCCGACGATCCGAACGAAACAGTCGCAAAGCAACTCACCGACCGTGCCAACTGGGCATTGACGATCTCCGAGTATCCCGAACTCGAGGAGTCGAAGCGCGTCGCGAAGGAGATTCGCGCGAAGCGCCCGAATCTTGCCGAAGCAACCGACGCCGCACTCATCGAGTACGCGCGCGCGCTCATTCCCGTGCACCGTCGGATGTTCGACGACCACGTCATGACATCGACCAACACCGCAACCGGCCCGACGGTGCTCGGCCAGATCGTGCCCGATCTGCTCGTGCGCATCATTGCTGGAGCAGGCGACGTCGACTCTGCTGCGCCGAGCCATGCAATGTGGGCTCTGTCTCGCCTTCCCCAGAATTCTCCCGAGTTCCAGCAGGGCTTCGAGGACTTCCTCTACGAGTTCGGTTCGCGTGGTCCGAATGAATGGGACCTCTATTCCGACGTATGGGAAACCAAGCCCGCCCTCGCGCTCGCCCTCATCGACGCGATGCGTCAGGTCGGTCCCGATGGTGACCCCGCCAAGGCCGCTGCTCGTACCGTTGCCGACTCCGCCGCCGCTCTCGCGACGGCCCTCGAGCGCGTGAAGGGCAACGATGAAGCCACGACAATGGTCAACCTTGCCGCCGCGTCGGGGCGTCGATTCAACGCCTGGCGCGAGCGCAGCAAGACCAACTGCATTCGCGTCATGAACGAGGCGCGCGTCGCGATGCGTGAACTCGGACGTCGTCACGCCGCAACCGGGGCACTCGCGCACGAAAAGCAGGTCTTCATGTTGTTGAACGACGAGCTCGATGCGTTCATTGCCGACCCCAAGTCGTTCACTGCAAAGCTTGCCGAGCGCGAGACGCAGTGGCGCTCCCTGTGGGAACTCGAGACTCCATACTTCGTCGAAGGCGACAAGCGCGTGCCCGAAGTCGAGGATTTGCCAAAGCGGACCGAGGTCAAGGTTGACCGCGTGCAGAAGGGTGATGTCCTGCAGGGCAATGCCGGCTGCTCGGGTGTCGCGCGCGGTCGTGCACGGGTCATCCTCGACCCGGCCGATCCGTCGGCACTCGAAGAAGGCGACATTCTCATCGCGCCAAACACCGACCCGTCATGGACGCCGCTTTTCATTCCTGCGGGCGGCGTCGTGGTCGACGTCGGCGCGCTCAACAGTCACTCCATCATCGTCAGCCGGGAACTGGGAATTCCGTGTGTCGTGTCGGTTGTCAACGCGACGCGACGCATTCCCGACGGTGCCACCATCGAAGTGAACGGCGACCTCGGTACCGTCACGATCCTCGAGAGCTGAACGGGTGATGTCGCGGGGAGGGCCGCTCGCAGGGATTCGCGTCGTCGAATTGGGTGTGTGGGTTGCCGGACCTGCGTGCGCAGGCGTGCTTGCCGATTGGGGGGCCGAGGTCATCAAGGTGGAGCCACCGGCGGGTGACCCCCAACGCAACATCTTCGGTGCGCTCGGGCAAAACGATCAACCCGCGGTTCCGCCGTTCGAAATCGACAACCGTGGCAAGAAGTCGGTGGTCATCGACCTCCAGACCTCCGATGGTCGCGACCGGATGCGTGCACTCCTCGCAACTGCCGATGCCTTCGTCACGAACGTACGACTCGCGGCGCTGGCGCGCCTCGGCCTCGACCCCGACACGGTGAGGGCTGCCTTTCCGAAGATCGTCTACGGCATCATCACTGGTTACGGACTCGAAGGCCCCGATGCACACCGGCCGGGCTACGACATTGGTGGTTACTGGGCACGATCGGGCCTGGCGCACACCTTGGTACCGCCGGGCGCGAATCCGCCGGCGAACCGCAGTGGACAGGGTGACCACGTCACCGGCATGTCGTTGGTGGCCGGGGTGTCCGCCGCATTGTTCGATGCGCAGCGAACGGGGGAGGGTCGCCTCGTGTCGACGAGTCTGCTGCGCAACGGTATGTACAACATCGGCTGGGACATCGGCATCCAGCTGCGTTTCGGCAAGCGCGAGAGCACGCGTCCACGCGAGAACGGACGCGCTCCGCTCATGCTCAATTATTTCGCCGGCGATGGCAAGGCGTTTTGGATGTTGGCACTCGAGGGCGATCGTCACTGGCCGGCGCTCGTTGCCGCAGTCGACTCCGACAGGCTGCGGGTACCGCAGTTCGACACCGCAAAGTTGCGACTCGCGAACAACACCGAACTCATCGCGACGCTCGACGAACTCTTCGCCGAGCGACCGATGGTCGACTGGGTCGAGCGCTTCGACCGCCACGATGTTTGGTGGGCGCCGATCAACTCGATTCCCGACGTCATCGTGGATCCCCAGGCGCGGGCGGCCGGCGCATTCGTGCCCATGTCGCCCCGTGATGGCGAAGAACCCTACGAAGCGGTCAACAACCCGGTCGACTTCGACGGCTACGCATTGCGTCCAGGTCCCGTGCCGCGGCTCGGCGAACACACCGCCGACTACATCTCCTAGTCGCAGCGAGCCTCGTCAGTTGTCGTTGTCCCAAAGAGCCTTCATCACCGGGTCGGCGAGTTCCGGCCGACAGATGAGAAGGTCGGGCAGCCAGGTGTCGCGTTGGTTGTACACGAGTGGGGAGCCGTCGATGCGGCTCGTGTGAAGGCCCGCGGCACGCGCAACGGCAACGGGCGCAGCCGAATCCCACTGGTGCTGACCGCCATCGTGGACGTAAATGTCGGCCTCGCCGAGAACCACCGCCATTGCCTTCGCTCCGGCGGACCCCAATCGAATTGCATCGCAGTCGATTGCGTTGGCGACGAGAATCGCCGAATACGGCGCACGATTGCGTGACGTGATGAGACGTACCTTGCGGTCGGGTTTCGGCGTCAGTGTGGGTTTGGAATCGGGATGCGTGTCGAGCGTGACGCCGAGTGCCGGCAAGGCGACTGCACCGGCAACCAAATCCCCCCGCTCCCACAACGCGACGTGGATCGCCCAGTCGGAGCGGCCCCGTTCACCGTATTCATTCGTACCGTCGAGCGGGTCGATGATCCACACGCGGTCGGCCGAGAGTCGCTTCTGGTTGTCGGCACCTTCTTCCGACAAGACGGCGTCGTTCGGTCGGTGCTCGGCGAGTGCGTCCATGAGGTAGCGGTGGCCCGCAGCGTCGCCGGCATCCATCACGTGCCATGGCGAGGAGTTCTCGGCAAACAGCTGGGTGCGAAGCGCGTGCAGGCGTTCACCCGCCTCGCGGGCCAAGTGGGAGGCAAGTTTGTGGTCGTCGGCGACCACGGCGGGATCGATCACGAGGATTGTCTTCCGAGTTCCACGGCACGGCGGACGATGTCGCGGAGAGCGTCCTCGTTACCGCCTCGTTGGATTTCGGTCTCGATGAGTGATTCGAGCTTCTCTGCGGCGACGTCGTTGAATGCACCGATGCGCTGACGCGACGCAACCGTTGAGGCGATGATGAGAACGATTGCAGCAAGAGTCGTGGTGAGCCCGATTGTGACGACCCAGCCCTCGTTGTTGCCGTTGATCGACGAGACGATGATGCCCGCAATGCCGCACACGAAGACAACGGCACACAGCCATCGAATGACGCGGAGGCTGGTTGGCGCGGTCATCGGTTGAGTGGTTTGTACTTGATGCGGTGCGGCTGGTCGACCGATGCGCCCAGTTCCTTGCGCCGCCACGACTCGTACTCGCTGAAGTTGCCTTCGAACCACCGAACCTGGCTGTCTCCTTCGAAGGCGAGAACGTGTGTGGCGATGCGGTCGAGGAACCAGCGGTCGTGGCTGATGACGACCGCACAACCCGGGAAGCTCTCGAGAGCCGTTTCGAGAGCACGCAACGTGTCGACATCGAGGTCGTTCGTCGGTTCGTCGAGCAGGAGAACGTTGCCACCGCGCTTCAACAGTTTTGCCAGATGGACTCGGTTGCGTTCACCGCCCGACAGATCGCCGACGAGCTTTTGTTGGTCGCTTCCCTTGAAGTTGAAGCTGGCGACGTAGGCGCGACCGTGCACCTCACGACCGCCGACCTTCATGTGTTCGACACCGCCGGTGATCTCTTCGTACACGGTCTTCTTGGGGTCGAGGTCGTCACGGTTTTGGTCGACGTAGCTCAGCTGCACCGTGTCGCCAACGGTGACGTTGCCCGAGTCGGGGGCTTCGAGACCGGCAAGCATGCGGAAGAGCGTTGTCTTGCCGGCGCCGTTGGGCCCGATGATGCCGACGATGCCGGCGGGCGGCAGCGAGAACGACAGGTTGTCGATGAGCAGACGGTCGCCGAAGCCTTTGGACAGATCCTTCACCTCGATGACGGTGTCGCCGAGACGGGGTCCTGCCGGTATTGCAATCTCGAGGCGGTCGGGGCCACGTTCGGCAGCCTCGGCCTCGGCATGAAGTTTCTCGTATGCCGAAAGTCGAGCCTTGCCCTTCGCCTGGCGAGCCTTCGGTGACATTTTCACCCACTCGAGTTCTCGTTGCAGCGTGCGGGCGCGTGCCTCGTTCGACTTCTCCTCTTGGGCGAGACGCGCTTGTTTTTGTTCGAGCCAGCTGGTGTAGTTCCCCTCGAATGGGAAACCGCGGCCGCGGTCGAGTTCGAGAATCCACTTCGCAACATTGTCGAGGAAGTACCGGTCGTGCGTGATCGCAACGACGGTGCCCGGGTATTCGGAGAGGAACCGTTCGAGCCACAACACACTCTCGGCGTCGAGGTGGTTCGTGGGTTCGTCGAGCAGCAACAGGTCGGGTCTGCTGAGAAGCAGGCGGCAGAGAGCGACACGGCGGCGTTCGCCACCCGACAGTTTTGTGACGTCGGCATCGTTCGGGGGGCAGCGCAATGCGTCCATCGCGATTTCGACGTTGCGGTCGAGACTCCAGGCGTCGGCTGCCGCAATTTTGTCCTCGAGTTCGGCCTGCAGCGCGCCGACCTTTTCGTAGTCGGCCTCGGGGTCGCCCCACATCGCCATGACTTCTTCGTAGCGTGCGAGGAGGTCGCGCACCGGAGCAACGCCGTCCATCACATTGCCCAGGACGTCCTTGGCGGGGTCGAGGTGCGGTTCTTGTTCGAGGAGGCCGACCGAGAAGCCGGGGGTGAGGCGGGCTTCGCCCGAATAGCCGTCGTCCTTGCCGGCCATGATCCGCAGCAGGCTGGACTTGCCGCTGCCGTTCGACCCGATGACGCCGATCTTGGCCCCGGGGTAGAAGGAGAGGGAGATGTTCTCGAGAACCGTGCGGTCCGGGGGATAAAAGCGGCCGAGTTTGTAACAGGTGTAGATGAATTCGTGGGCCATGGCAGTTTCACCCTACTGCCCTTGTCGAAAGGGACTCCTTTCCGGTTCCGGGGCAGTCCGCCCCCATCCCGCGGCGGGCTGGTACTTTCTCAATCAAATCGAATCGTCCCAAACATCAAGGGAGCAAAGAAAATGCAAGCACTCGAACTCCTCACACGCGACTACCTCGGAAACTTTGCGTTCCGCTGGCTGCACGTCGTGGCCGGTATCTGCTGGATCGGTCTCCTCTACTACTTCAACTTGGTTCAGGTTCCCGCGTTCGCTGCATACGGCGACGAGGGCAAGGCCCGCAACATCGCCATCGACAAGGTTGCCCGTCGCGCACTGTGGTGGTTCCGCTGGGCGGCGATCGCGACCCTCGTCACGGGTCTCCTGATCACCGGCCTCATCGAGAACTACTTCAAGGACTTCATGTCGGGCAGCTCACTCTTCGGCATCGGTCACAACGTGGCAATCAGCGTGGGCATGGTGTTCGGCATCCTGATGGCAGCCAACGTCTGGATGGTCATCTGGAAGAACCAGCGCGTCGTGCTGGCAAATGCGGTGAACGTGCTCGGTGGCAAGGATGCCGACCCCGCCGCTGCAGGAGCCGGTCGTCGGGCCCTCCTCGCATCGCGCCAGAACTTCATCTTCTCGTTCTCGATGCTCTTTTTCATGGTCGGCGCAGCCCACTTCTACAGCGGTGCGTTCTCTGGCGCCACCAGCGGCAATGCGTGGACCTTCTTCATCATCGCCATCGCCATCACCGCGATCCTCGAGCTGAACTGTCTGGGCCTCCTCGGTGGCACCGCCGCAACGAACAAGTTGCTGTGGCCCTACGAGAGCCACAAGAACGCGCTCATTTCCGGTGGCGTGCTGTGGCTGGTCCTCTGGTTGCTCTCCGAGATCTTGCTCGGCTGATTCTGTAGTTCCGAACGAAGAAGAGCCCCGGCTTCGGCCGGGGCTTTTTCATTCTCGGAACACTTTCGCTCCTGGTCGTTGTAGAAGTTTCGTCATTAATGAAGTTTGTTTCTGGTAATTTCTGCCGCCTCTTGGGGGTTCTCGTGCGAAAAATTCTTAGTCTCGTGTCCGTTTTCGTCGCGTCGGTGGGCGTGGTGCAGGTCGTGACGAATCAGCCGACGGGTGCCGCGGACCCGGCGCCGTATTACGAGCGGCTGACGGATTCGTGCACGCAAACGGGCGACGTGAAGCCGTGCCATACCTCGAACGGTGACGACGAATATTTCGTCTACATGGCGCCGTGCACCGACTCGCTTGTCACGTTTTGTTACACGGCTACGCGGTCCGATGGATCGGCGCTACCGGCGACTGTGAAGTTCGTTGCCGGAGTGAGCGCCTACAAAGTGCACACACCAAGCGTCGGGATCGCAGGGTACGAGTCGTTTGTGAACGCGTTCTACGTGCCGCCAACCGGTGGCGCCACCCTCGGGAATGAATACTTCGGTTCATCCGACCGACCGGTCGACCAGCCCGGTAACAAGGGCAAGCTCGATCTTTCGCCCGTACTGACCGCGACCGACTCGATCAAGGTCGTCCTCAAATACAAGACCACGGCGATTCCTCAGTACAGCGTGCTCGTTGCCGACGGAGGAACGATGGACTTTGCGATCACCGGCCAGGACGTCACGGTGACGATGGAGGGCCAACCCGCACAACTCGCCATCGAATCGGCAACGCAGCACATCAACTTCGACACGGAAAAGAGCGACGACACGTCGAAGCCATGGACCGACCGGTGCGGCATTCCGAGCATGCGTTTCGTCGTCTGCAACGTCGATCGGGCGAGCAACGATGCACTCACGTTCTACGCTCGCACGAAGACTTTCGTCAATGGTCAGGCGGCCGAGTCGCCCTCGCCGATTTGGGTGTCGACGAACGCCACGTACTTCCACTTCCCGACGATCGCGATCGATGCTGCGACAAACACGAAGTCGCTCGAGGTGAAGACCGCCGCACCACACTTCCGTACGAACGGCTCCACCGTGCATGACGGAAACTTCACTGCGTTTTTGCCGAATGGAGTCCTGTCTGATTGGAAGGTCGACAAAACCGAAGCGGCGCTCAAGTCTCTCTTGGCGGGAAGTATCGAAAAGGCCGGGCGGTCCGAAGCGGTGACCCCATCGTTCGTCATTGGATCGACCGGTGTGAAGGTTGTGTTCCCGAAGATCACGTATTCCGCCCCGGTCGTGAAGGTCGGAACCGTCGCCGCGGCGGCACCGACGACGTCGACAACCACAACCAGTCCACCCGCGACGGCTGCACCGGCAACCACCGCTGCGCCGTCGACAACTGCGGCTACCACGACGGTCGTGCAAGCCACAACAACGACGGTTGCACCAAACCCGACTCTCAAGAAGGGAAAGTCGGTGTTGCTTCGCTCCCTCCTGAAGCCCGTGGGGGGTGGGGCAGTGTCTTGGCGGGCAACCGGCGGTTGTCGCATCGTTGGCACCCGATTGGTTGCACCGACCCGAGCGACAACGTGCGTTGTCACTTTGCGCCAAGCCAAGGCCGGAAAGGTTCCGGGGACCGTGAAGTCCGTGCGTGTGAAGGTGTCCTAATATTTTCCCAGTCCGCGCGGTAGGTGCCGCGGCGGCAATGGGGGGCATCGTGACAACTGAAACGAAGCGGACGTTCTGTCGGTTCTGCCACGCGGGGTGTGCAATCGATGTCGACATCGACGTCGAGGCAAATGCCGTGCTCAACGTTCGTGGCGTTCTCGAAGATCCGGTGTACGAGGGTTACACCTGCGTGAAGGGTCGCCATCTCGGGCACCAACACGAGCACCCGGGCCGTTTGCGCCAGAGCCTGAAGAAGGTTGGTGACTCGCACCAGCCGATTGCCACCGACGCGGCCTTCGATGAGATCGCCGAAAAGGTTGCCGGCATTCTCGCCAAGCACGGGCCGCGATCGGTCGCGTCGTACTGCGGTACTGCGGCCTACCAGAACGCGACGGGTCTCCCGATCGCGATGGCGTTCCATTCCTCGATCGGGTCGCCGAGCTTCTACACGTCGTCGTCGATCGATCAGCCGGGCAAGGCCATTGCGCCGCTGCGGCACGGTGCATGGGGGGCGGGCGTGCACGGTCTCGAGACCGCCGACGTCGCATGCATCGTCGGCTGCAACACCATCGTCAGCAGCTTCGGCTACCCGGGAGGCTTGCCCGGGTTCAACCCGCTCATGCGTCTCAAGCGTCTGAAAGAAAAGGGCCTCTTCCTCATCGTGGTCGACCCGCGGTATACCGAGGTTGCCCACTACGCCGACATCTATCTGCCCATCAAGGCAGGGGAGGACCCGACGATGCTGTCGGCGTTCTTGCGCGAGATTCTCGAGCACGACATGTACGACCATGACTTCGTTGCGCAGTACGTCAACGGGCTCGACGACCTGCGCATCGCGGTCGATCCCTTCACGCTCGACTATGCGAGCCAGCGCACCGGCGTCGACAAAGGGCTCATTGCCGAAGCCGCTCGTCGGTTCGCGGGTGGCAAGCGCGGTGCGCTCACCACGGGTACGGGCCCCGACATGGCACCGCACTCGTCGCTCACCGAACACCTCGTTCTGGCAATCAACACGCTGTGCGGTCGCTACAACCGAGCCGGCGAAACCATTCGCAATCCCGGGGGCCTGTTGACGCCGCCCGCACCGTTGCGCGCACAGGTGGTGCCACCTCGACCCGAGGCATTGACCAAGGGTCCGAAGTCGCGCATCCGCGACATCTACAACCAGCGTGGACAGGCCGCAACGTCAACGTTGGCCGAGGAAATTCTCCTCGAGGGCGAAGGTCAAATTCGCGCGCTCTTCACGTTGGGTGGAAACCCGGTTGTGGCGTGGCCCGACCAGCGCACCACCGTCGAGGCACTGTCGGCACTTGACATTCACGTCTTGATGGACGTTCACATGTCGCCGACGGCAAAGCTCGCGCATTACGTCATTGCGAGCACCCTCAGTCTCGAGCGTCCCGATGTTCCGACGACGATCGATCGATGGTTCGACGAGCCATACCAGCACTACACGCCGGCTGTTCTCGAAATGCGCGGTGACATCCGTCAGGAGTGGCAGGTCTACGTCGAGGTCGCATCGCGGCTCGGCGTCACGATCAAGATGCCGGGTGGTGACATCACGCCCGGCATGAAGGTCACGGCCGATGATGTTCTCGATCTGATCTACGCCAACACCAAGCTCCCTCTCGCCGAATTGCGCAAGCACGTCGGTGGAACAGTGTTCCCCGAATACGTCACCACCGTGTTGCCCGCCGACGAGGGCCACACCGCTCGTTTCGAGATGGTGCCCGACGGCATCGCCGAGGAACTGCGCGAAGTGATCTCGGAGGCCACGTCAGCAGCGGTCATCAAGGGTTTCGATCCCGACGTGCACACGTTCCGCATGAGCACGCGGCGCCTGAAGAGCGTCTTCAACTCGTCGGGTCGCGAGGTGGAGAAGTTGCGCGCCCGCGAGGGCATGAATTTCGCCCACATGAACCCCGAGGATCTCGTCGAATTGGGTATCACCGACGGTGCGATGGTCGAGGTGTCGTCGCCGCGTGGTTCGATTCGTACGATCGCCAAGGCGGCCGACGACGTGCGACGCGGCACGGTGTCGATGGCCCACGCATGGGGTGGCCTGCCCGACACACCGTCGGATCTCGCCACTTTCGGCTCGACCACCGGTGCACTCATCGACCTGCAAAGCGGCTACGACGAGATCACGGGTATCCCCGTGATGAGCGCGATTCCGGTGGCGGTGCGCGCGGCTAGCTGACGGTCAGCGTCGCTTTCATGTTCTGGTGACCCGGAACGTCGCAGAGCAATTGGTACGTACCCGCTTCGAGGGTGATGTTGCCCGAATCCACATCGCCCTTCTTGCCCGTCACCAATTTGAAATCGGGAATCTTCGTGCCGTCCTTGGCGATGATCAGCGTGTGGCGTACCGAATCCTCGTTGACGAGGCCAACGAGCACGTCGCCTGCGCTTGCCGTGTAGTCGGCGGCATCCCAACGAATCGACGGCACGGCGGTGACGGTGAGGCTGACCTCGGCAGGAAGGGTGTCTGCCGGGGCCGAGTCGCCACCGCCACAGGCACCCAGCGTCACGGCAGCGACGACGGCCAGAGCGGAGGCTGAACGACGGAGAAACTTCTGGGGGGTCATGTCCCAAATCGTACAAGTCGAGCGGCGGGACGGTCCTTTTGTGACGTGAGTAGGCGACCCGAATCAGCCCCGGAGAGTACGATTTTCCTTGATGACGACAACGCCCCCCTCCGCGTCGGACACCTTCGGTACGAACTCATGGCTCGTCGACGAGATGTACGAGCAGTACCGCATCGATCCCACTTCCGTCGCCGATACGTGGCGTGAATTTTTCAGTGACTACACGCCGGGCCACGCCGGCCCCGTGCCCGGTGTCGTACCCACCACCACCGCCACGACGGCGGTGACCAACGGCACCAGCACGCCGAGCGCAACGGCGAACGGCTCGACACCCGCGAAGCCCTCCACTGCGCAGGCGGCCGGCGAACCCATTCGCGGTGCAGGCGCAGCAATCGTTGCCAACATGGAACGCAGCCTCACCGTTCCCACGGCAACGAGTTTCCGCAACGTACCGGCGCGACTTCTCGAGGTGAACCGCAAGGCCATCAACGCCTACATGACGCGAGGCGGAATGGGCAAGGTCTCGTTCACCCACCTCATTGGTTATGCGATCGTCCGCGCGATCGCCGATGCAGTGCCGGCGATGAACAACTCGTTCGTGGTCGACGACTCGGGCAGCCCTCAAATCGTGCGCAATGCCCACGTGAACATGGGCCTCGCGGTCGACGTTGCCAAAGCCGATGGATCGCGCACCCTCGTCGTGCCGGTGCTGCGCGATGCCGGGGCGTTGTCGTTTGCCGAGTTCCTGAACGCATACGAAGAACTCATCCGAAAGGTGAAGACGAACAAGCTCGCCGTCACCGACTTCCAGGGCGCCACCATCACACTCACCAACCCGGGCACCATCGGCACCGTGCAGTCGGTTCCGCGACTCATGCCGGGACAAGGCGTCATTGTCGGTGTCGGATCGATCGATTACCCCGCCGAGTTCCAGGGTGCCGACGAGCGCGCCCTGTCGAAGTTGGGGATCTCGAAGGTCGTCACCGTCACCAGCACGTACGACCACCGCATCATCCAGGGCGCAGAGAGCGGCATGTTCCTGAAGCGAGTGCACGAACTGCTCGTTGGTGATCACGGATTCTACGACGCCATCTTCGCCAGCCTCGGTGTGCCCTACAAGGCGGAACGCTGGCGCCACGACAGCAACATCTCTGACGACGACGAGCAGCGACTCCACAAACAGTTGCAAGTCGCCAACCTCATCCGCGCGCACCGCGTTCGCGGCCACCTGATGGCCGACCTCGACCCGCTGCGTTGGAAAGAGCCCACGTTGCCGGCCGAACTCGATCCCGAGACGTACGGGCTTTCGATCTGGGACCTCGAGCGCGAATTCCTCACCGGTGGCCTCGGTGGACGCACCAAACAAGAACTCGGTGACATTCTCGCCGTCCTGCGCGATGCGTACTGCGGCACCATCGGTGTCGAATACATGCACATCCAGAACACCGAAGAGCAGCGCTGGTTCCAATCGCGCCTCGAGGGGGTTCAGTTCCGTCCGACTCCCGCCCAAAAGAATCGATTGATGGAACGCCTCAATGCCGCCGAGGCGTTCGAGAAGTTCCTCGCCACGAAGTACGTCGGCACGAAGCGATTCGGCCTCGACGGTTCCGAAGCAGCGATTCCGATCATCGACACAATTCTCTCCGCTGCCGCAGCCGAGCATCTCGACGGCGCGGTCATCGGAATGGCGCACCGCGGCCGCCTCAACGTGCTGGCCAACATTGTTGGCAAGAGCTACGACCAGATCTTCAAGGAATTCGAAGGCCATATCAATCCGAACTCGGTGCAGGGTTCGGGTGACGTGAAGTACCACCTCGGAGCGCACGGAAAGTTCACGTCGGTCGACGGCGACACCATCGAAGTCGAACTGGCCGCGAATCCAAGCCATCTCGAGACGGTCGATCCGATCGTGCTCGGAATGGTGCGCGCCGCGCAAGACCAGATCGCGCCCGCACTTTCGTTCAGCGTTCTGCCGCTGCTAATACACGGCGATGCCGCGTTCGCGGGCCAGGGTGTCGTGGCCGAATGTCTGGCAATGAGCGACATCAGTGGCTACCGCGTGGGCGGAACCATTCACCTCATCATCAACAACCAGATCGGCTTCACCACCGCACCACAGTTCTCGCGCTCGTCGCCGTACAGTTCGGACGTTGCGAAGACCGTTCAGGCTCCGATTTTCCACGTGAACGGGGACGACGCCGAGGCGTGCATTCGCGTGGCCCGTTTGGCCTACGACTACCGGCAGGCCTTCCACAAAGACGTGGTCATCGACTTGATCGCTTACCGCCGCCACGGCCACAACGAGGGTGACGATCCCAGCTACACCCAGCCGCTCATGTACAAGAAGATCGCCGATCACCGCAGCGTGCGAAAGCAGTACGTCGAGACGCTCGTGAAGCGCGGCGACATCACGCTCGAACAAGCCGAGCAACATCTCGCCGACTATCAAGGCAAGTTGCAGGTCGCACTCGACGAAACCCGCGCGCACGCTCCGGCGCCGATCAAGGCCGCGAAGCCACCCGCACCTCTCGGCGTCGTGCCCCACGTCCAAACGGGTGTCGACCGTGCGGTCCTCGATCGCGTGTTCTCCACCCTCACCGCGTACCCCGAAGGGTTCACGCCGCACCCGAAACTTGCCAAGCAGTTCGAAACCCGCGAAAAGGTGTACCGCGAAGAGGGCGAAGTCGAGTGGGCGCTCGGCGAGGCGTTCGCCATCGGCTCGCTGCTTGTCGAAGGCACGAGTGTGCGTCTCGCGGGCGAAGACTCACGCCGCGGCACGTTCAGCCAGCGGCACGCCGCGCTCATCGACTACGAAAACGAGCGCAACTGGGTGCCGTTGGCGGATCTCGCCACCAATGGTGCGAACTTCTGGGTGTACGACTCTCTTCTGTCCGAATATGCCGCCCTCGGTTTCGAATACGGGTACGCGCACACCAATCCGGCAGCCCTCGTCATGTGGGAAGCCCAGTTCGGCGACTTCGTCAATGGTGCCCAGATCATCATCGACCAATACCTCGTGGCGGCTGAGGACAAGTGGGGCCAGCACAACGGACTCGTCATGTTGTTGCCGCACGGATTCGAGGGCCAGGGCCCCGAACACTCGTCGGCCCGCATCGAGCGTTTCCTGCAGGCGTGCGCCGAAGACAACATCCAAGTCGTGAACTGCACAACCGCGGCGCAGTACTTCCACGTCCTGCGCCGCCAGGTGCTCCGCGACATTCGCAAGCCGCTCGTGATCTTCACGCCGAAGCAGCCGCTTCGCATGAAGGAAAGTCGGTCGAAAATCGACGACTTCACCCGCGGTAGCTTCGAAGAGGTTCTGGGTGACCCGTTCGCTCCTCCGGCAGAACAGGTCAAGCGCGTCATCATGTGCAGCGGCAAAGTCGCATGGGATGCAATGAACGAAAGGACCAAGCGCGGAGTGCCCGCGGCGGTCGTTCGTGTCGAACAGTTGTACCCGTTCCCCCTCGAGCAGTTGGTGGCCGAGATCGAGAAGTATCCGAACGCCGAGGAACTGGTGTGGTTGCAAGAAGAGCCCGAAAACATGGGCGCGTGGCACTGGGTCGAGCACCGCATCTGGCGTCTGAAGGAACGTGGTTACGACCTTCGCCACGTCGCGCGAGTCGAATCGGGAAGTCCGGCCACGGGTTCGATGATCATCCATCAGCAGGAACTTGCCGACCTCATGGACGAGGCACTGAACCCCTGGTGAACCTCAGAGCAGGTCGATGGAAATCGCTTCGCTCAACCGTGACAACGCTTCAGCGGGGTCGACAACCTTGATGGTGTGCATTCCCAGCGCCGCGGCGGGCTTCAGGTTGATTCCGAGGTCGTCGAGGAACACGCATTCGTGGGGCGCCACGCCCACGAGTTCGCATGCGATCTCATAGAAGCGCGTCTCGGGCTTGCGGCAACCGACCTTGCTGCTCTCGACGACTGCGTCGAATCGCGCCATGATGGCATCAACGGCCGCTGCGCGTTCGGGCGTCGTCTTGTCGCCGCCCACCACGTTGTTCGTGAGGCACGCCATCTTGTAGCCGGCCGCCTTCACCCGGTCGAGTGCGGTGACCATCGACGGTCTGATATCCCCGGCAAGAAGCGCAAGAACCTTGGCGCCGGGCACGCGGTGCCCCAACGCTTCGCTTTCCGCGGCGAACAGAACGTCGAATTGGGAAGGGGAGACCTCGCTGCGTTCGAGGAGGGCCCAGGCATTCGTGTCGGGGTTGGTGGCATTGACCCGGCGCAGGAAGCCCTCGGGGAGTCCGTGGTGCGATTCGTAGCGGGCGAACGCGTCGAAGGGGCTTTCGAGAATGACGCCCCCGAAGTCCCAGAAAACGGCACTGAATCGACCTGTTGTCACGCGGAAATCCCCCTCGAATACGGTGCGTCGGCGCCACCCGAGGACTCCCGGGTGGCGGTGCCCCGATGCTACGGCGGGATCCGCCGAGGCCACCTCGCCGGCTGCTTGACTGGCCCTTATGCCCGCCCCGAAGAGCCCCAAGCACGTGGTCGTCGACGGCTCGAACATTGCCACCGAAGGGCGAAGCGCCCCGAGTCTGAAACAGCTGAACGAAGCGGTTCTGGCGTTCATGAACGAGTTCCCCGACACGAAGGTGACCGTTGTCGTCGACGCGAGTTTTGGCCACCGCATCGACAAGAAGGAAGTTGCCGAATTCGACGAGGCCGTCGACAACAACGAACTCGTCACGCCGCCGGCCGGCGCAATTGGGCGCGGTGACGCGTTCGTGCTCGCCATCGCCGACAAGGTGAAGGCCGCGATCCTGTCGAACGACAGCTATCAAGAGTTCCACGGCCAGTACCCGTGGCTCTTCGAGCAGGGGCGACTCCTCGGTGGCAAGCCCGTGCCTCACGTCGGCTGGATCTTCGTCGAGCGAACCCCGGTGCGCGGGGAGAAGAGCAAACGCGCGATGCGCGCCCACGACGTCGGAAAACGCGGCTCTGCGTCATCGCCGAAGAAGGCGAGCAAAGAGGCGAGCGCGCCAATGCCGGTACCGAAGGCGCCGCCACCCGGCGCACGCGTCGCGCCGGCTGCCAAAGCGGTTGTGAAGGCGCCGGAAAAGGCGGGTGAACGTCCCGTCGAAGCGCGGGCGGTCAACGAGGTCCTTCCGTTCCTTTCGTTCGTCGAGAAGCATCCGGTTGGCAGCAAAGTGAAGTGCGTCGTCGATTC
>Ga0129333_10002605_pt1 | contig 16854 bp, 14 predicted proteins | sample CPB6_08_DNA_FD_94474 | JGI IMG/M metagenome (GOLD analysis project Ga0129333, IMG submission 94474) | Freshwater to marine salinity gradient microbial communities from Chesapeake Bay, USA - CPBay_Sum_0.6_0.8_DNA | ecosystem: Environmental > Aquatic > Marine > Coastal | place: USA: Chesapeake...
CTCGAACGGTGTCATCACCGCCAACTGTCGGGACATCGCGACGAGCCGACCGTCCGGCCCGCGGATCTCGCCGTCCTCCTCGAGGAACCCCTCGGCGACGGCGCGCGTGCGGAACTCGCCGAGGAACCAGCTGTCCGGTGCGTACCGCGCGACGTCGTCGTGGCGGAAGTGGACGGTGAGCTCGACGGTGGGCACCACCACACGGGGGCGACCGGCGAGCGCGAGGACCGGCGGCAACCAGGCGTCGGCCATCGCGGCGATGACGACGTGGTCGAGCGGCACGGGCTCGGCGAGCCGCATCCACCCGCCCGAGGTCGCGTCCGTCTCCCCGATCCGGTCCGGCGGGGCCGCTGCGGCGTGGCCGAGCGCGGCGGGGCCGATGCCGTGGCGGGTGTCCCAGCGCTCACGCAGGGCGACCGGCCCGTCCTCACGGTCGGGGTAGTCGAGGACCGGGCACGCGTCGGGTGGCGGCGGTACGGGGACGGGGAGCTCGTCGAACGCGTACGGCTCGGCACGCGGTCCCGCCAACGCAGCCACCGCGTTCGCGACGAGCCGGTCCCCCTGGCGGATCCGGGCCGACAGGAACGACACCCCCGCACCCGCCCGTTCGACGGTGACGGAGACCTCGGCGGGTCCGGCGACGGCGGGGGCGAGATAGTGGACGGTGAGCGTGCGCGGTACCCGGGCGCCGCCGTCGAGGTTCGCCTCTGCGATGCAGGCGCGCGTCACGAGCGCAGCGGGGATCCCGCCGTTCGGTCCGACGTGCACCCACCAGTCGTGGCTGAAGGCGACGCCGTACCGGCCGTCACCGAGGGACTCGACCGCGGTCTCGACCGCGAAGTTCGTGCTCACCGGAGCGACGGTAGTGGCCGTCGTCCCCGACCGGAGCGACGGTGTGCTGCATAGGCTGCCGCCATGTCCCCCCGGCCGCATCATCCGTCCGCCCGCCGCAGGGCCCTCGGCCTCGCTCTGGTCGGCGCCCTCGCACTGACCGCCTGCGGTACGGGCGGGGACGGGAGCAGCGGCCAGGACGGTGGAGCCGTCGTCGGCTCCGCACCCGTCGAACGGTCGCTGCCCGCCGGGGTGACGGGCACCGACGCGGTCGCAACACCCGGGGCGATCGACCTCGACGCCGGGCGTTCCCTCGTGGTGCGGGGATCGGCGACCGTGCTCGTGGACGACGTCGAGGACGCCGCCGCCGAGGCGCGCCGGATCGCGGCCGGCCTCGACGCCGAACTCGTCGCGTCCGACGTCGCGCTCGAGGGCGACCGACCGACCGCCCGCCTCACCTACCGGATCGTGCCGGACCGCTACCGCGATCTCGTCGGCGCCGTCGCGGAGCTCGGCAAGCTGCTCGCCGAGGACTCCTCCGTCGACGACGTGACCGGGCAGGTCATCGACCTCGACGCCCGCATCGACGCGACGGAGACGAGCGTCGCCCGCCTGCGCGACTTCCTCGCCCGCGCCACCGACGTGGCGACCCTGACCGCGGTCGAGTCGGAACTCGCTGCCCGCGAGGCCGACCTCGCCGCGTTGCGGGCCGCCCGGTCCGCGCTCGGCACGCTCGTCGACCGGGCGACGCTGACCGTCGTGCTCACCTCGACCGACCCGGCCACCTCCCTCGAGGAGCCCCCGGCCGGGTTCGTCGACGGGCTGCGCACCGGCTGGGACGTGGTCGTCGCCGTCGGCCGTGCGATCGTCGTGGTCGCCGGGTTCCTCGCCCCCGTCGCACCGTTCGTGGTCGTGCTCGTCGTCGGGCTGCGGCTGCTGCGCCGGCAGCGACGCCGGCGGCGGGCCGCCCGGCTCGCAGCCGCACCTCCCCCGCCACCGCCCGCCCGCTGACGGACGCCGGGTGTCAGACCCGGCAGACGTTCACCATCGTGCCGATGCCCTCGATGGTGGTGCGCAGCACGTCACCGTCGCCGAGGAACACCCCGCGTGCCATGCCCACCCCGTCCGGGGTCCCGGTGAAGACGAGGTCGCCGACCTCGAGCGTGCAGATCGAGGACAGGTAGGCGATCAGCTCGGCCACCGGGAAGATCATCTCCGACGTGCGGGCGTCCTGGACGACCTCGCCGTTGCGTTCGCAGGAGATCCGCAGATCGGTGGGATCGGCGAAGCAGCCGACCGACGCGACGACGGGACCGGTCGGTCCGAACCCGTCGCGGGACTTCCCGAGGGAGAACTGCGGCGGCTTCACCGCGAGCTGCAGCCGACGGTCGGAGACGTCCTGGCCGCAGGTGAGTCCGGCGACGTGGTCCCACGCGTCGGCGACCGCGATGTCCCGCCCGCGGCGGCCGATCACCACGACGAGCTCCGCCTCCCAGTCGGTGCGATCGCCGTGGACGACCACGTCGGCGGCGGGTCCGCTCAGACAACTCGGGAACTTCGTGAACACGAGCGGTTCGGTGGGGAGCTCCATCGACGCCTCGGCGGCGTGGTCCCGGTAGTTGAGCCCGACGCCGAAGATCTTCTGGGGGCGCGGCACGGGCGGGCCGAGTTCGGCGAGGACGAGCGGGCCGTCGGCGGGCGTACCGACGAGCGCCGCGGCGAGCGCACCGAGGCCGTCGTGGTGCCGCAGCGCCTCCATCGGGTCGCTGCCGTAGCGGCCGGCGGAGTGGCACTCGAGGTCGTAGACGCCGTCGTCGATCACGAGGACCGCCCGTCCGGCTGCGTTCGCGAGTCGCCAGGGTGCCGTGGTGGTCACGGGGTCACCGTCCTTGGAAGTTCGGGGGTCGCTTCTCGAGGAAGGACTGCAGTCCCTCCCGGAAGTCCTTGGTGCGGAACAACGGGAGCAGGGCGAGGAACTGGCGTTGCACGTGGTCCTCGAGCGACTCGGTTGCGGCGTGGCGGAGCATGCGCTTGACCGCCCGCACGGCGAGCGGCGCGTTCGCGGCGATGCGCCCCGCGAGCTCGTCGGCCGCCGCAGCGAGGTCGCCGTCGACGACGTGGTCGACGAGCCCGACGGCGTGCGCCTCGGCTGCGTCGAGCGTCGCGGCGGTGTAGAGCAGTTCGGCGGCCTTCGACGCGCCGACGAGTCGTGGCAGGTGCCAGGTGCCGCCGCTCTCGGGGAGCACCCCGCGTGCCGTGAACGCGAACGACAGCTTCGCCGTCGGCACCGCGATGCGCAGGTCGCACCCGAGCGCGATGTCGAGGCCGTAGCCGGCCGCACCGCCGTTGAGCGCTGCGATCACCGGCGTGTCGATCTTGTGGAGCACGACGGGTGGCGCATTGCGCAGGTCGAACTCGCCCGCCATCGCCCCGACCCCGCCCTCGGCGGAACCGAGACCGCCGCCGGCCGCCGTCTCGGCGACGTCGAGGCCGGCGCACCACGCCCGTCCGGAACCGGTGAGCACGATCACCCGGACCGCCGGGTCGGCATCGGCGGCGAGCAGTCGCTGCGACAGCGTGTCGAGCATCCGCATCGTGATCGTGTTCATCCGCTCGGGACGGTTGAACGTCAGGGTCGCGACGTGCCCGCGGACCTCGTAGAGGAGCTCGTCCACGACGTCAGCCCCGCGGGTGGAGGGCCATGCCCGGCACCGGCCAGTCGAGGGCGAGCACCTCGCCACGGTCGGACGACGTGACGTAGAGCGTGCGACCGTCGGGCCCGCCGAAGCAGCAGTTCGTCGGCCCGGTCGCACCGACGTCGACGACCGCGACCGGACGGCCGTCGGCCGCGTCGAGCACGAACAGCGACGACGTCTGGTGGCCGGCGACGATCAGCCGTCCGGCCGAGTCGGCGCAGAACCCGTCGGGCACGGACCGGCGGCCGATCAACCCGTTCGGCTTCGGGTCGCCGAGCACACCCGGGCCCTCGATGCGGAACGACACGATCGAGCCGGTCATCGACTCGGCCACGTAGAGGAACCGGCCGTCGTCGCTCACGCCGATGCCGTTGGGGAACTGCAGGCCCGTGTGCGCCCGGCGCGCCGAGCCGTCGGGGCCGAGGTAGCAGATCGAGCCGGCACTGCGTTCGAGCCGGCCCGACGCCCACACCGGGTCGGTGAACCACAGCCCGCCGTCGGGCCCGAACGCACCGTCGTTCGGCGCGTCGAGGGGGCGGCCGTCGATCGCGTCGAGCACGGTCGTGACCGCGCCGTCGGGCGCGACGCGCTGGATCGACCCGGGGCCGTTCGGCGGGGTGGCCGCACCGGCGGTGGAGGGGACGTCGAGCGGCCAACGACCGCCGTTGTTGCACACGTAGACCGACCCGTCGGCTGCGACCGCCGCACCGTTGGCACCGCCGCCGACGTCGGCGTACACCTCGGTGCGACCGTCGTCGTGCACCCGGGTGAGCCGCCCGCGGGCGATCTCGGTGACGACGAGGGAACCGTCGGCGAGCACGACAGGTCCTTCGGGGAACGCGAGGCCCGTGGCGACGGTACGGAAGGTGGTCGGGAATGCGGCGGCCATGGGCCGGACCCTACCCGTCGGCCCGGACGGTCGCGTCCCGTCGCGGCTCCCGCGTACGCTGGCGCCGAGCGACGGGGAGGTCACGGTGGGCGAACACAGCGCAGACGCGGTGCGGGCGGAGGTCCGGGCGTGGCTCGACGCCAACTGGGACCCGGACCGACCGTTGCGGGCGTGGCGCGAGATCCTCGTCGACTCGGGCTGGGGTTGCCCGTCGTGGCCGGTGGCCTGGTTCGGTCGCGGGCTGCCGCCGTCGCTCGCTTCGGTGGTGTCCGCCGTCTTCGCCGAGGTCGGCGCGGTCGGGGTCGCGTCCGGGGTCGGCATGAACCTGGCTGCGCCGACGATCCTCGAGCACGGGTCCGACGACCTGCGTGCCCGCCTGCTGCGCCCGCTCGTCACCGGGGAGCACACCTGGTGCCAGCTCTTCTCCGAACCGGGCAGCGGGTCCGACCTCGCCGGGCTCGTGACCCGGGCCGACCGTGACGGCGACGAGTGGGTCGTCAACGGGCAGAAGGTGTGGAACTCGGGTGCGCACAAGGCCGCGTTCGGGATCCTGCTCGCCCGCACGAACTGGGACGTGCCGAAGCACCGGGGCATCACGTACTTCGCCATCGACATGCGCCAGCCCGGCATCGAGGTGCGTCCGCTGCGGCAGTCGAACGGCTACGCCACGTTCAACGAGGTGTTCCTCGCCGACGCCCGGGTCCCGCACGCGAACGTGATCGGCACGGTGGAGGGCGGCTGGGCGGTCGCGCTGACCACCCTCGCCCACGAACGAGGCCTGTCGACGGGGCGCATCGCACGGTCCCGGTCGGGTGAGCTCGGCCGGTGCGCCCGTGAGGCGGCCGAGGAGGCCGCCGCGTACTGGAAGACCTACGAGTGGTATCCGCAGCGGGCGGGTCGGGTCGACCTCGCCGCGCCGCAGGCCCGGGCGAACGGTCTCGACACCGAACCCGTGGCCCGTCAGCAGCTCGCCGGGCTGCACACGCTCGACCGCCTGCAGCGCTGGAACAACCAGCGTGCGCTCGCCGCCCGTCGGGCCGGTCGTCCGCCGGGGCCGGAGGGTTCGCTCTCCAAGCTCATGGGCTCGAACACCTCCCGTCGGGCGAACGCCGTCCACACGCACCTCGTCGGTGCGGCCGGGATGCTCGCCGGTCCGACCGCTCCCGTCGACGGCAAGATCACCGAGACCCTCGTGTCCACGCCGGCGATGTCGATCGCCGGGGGCACCGACGAGATCCAGCACAACATCCTCGGCGAGCGGGTGCTCGGTCTCCCGAAGGAGCCGGGCAACGACGCCGAGGTGCCCTTCCGCGAGGTGCGGACGAACACCGGCCGGGGCTGACGGCGGGGTCAGGCGCCGGCGGCGATGCGGCGGCGGACCTCGGGGAGCACCGTGGTGCCGAGCAGTTCGATCGAGGCGAGCACGTCGTCCTGGGGCATGCCGGGCCAGGAGATGCGCATCGTCGCATGGGTGACCCCGGCACGGTGCTGGGCGAGCAGGGCGTCGACGACCTGCTCGGGTGAACCGAGCGCGAACCGGTTCCGGGCGAGCGCCCGCAGCTGGTCGACGGGTGCGGCGTCGGCTGCGAGCTCGATGCCGGGGATCCCCCACGAGAGGTAGGCGGCGTACTTGTCGAGCAGGTACGGCGCCGTGCGGGCGAGCGCCGTCTCCTCGTCGGGGGCGACACCGACCTCGATGAGGCGGCACAGGTGCTCGGCGGGGGCGAGACCCGCCGCGGCACGGGTCTCGGCGAACCGTGCGGCCTGGGCGGCGAACTCGTCGACGGTCGGCACCGGGACGGCGAGCCAGCCGTCGGAGATCCGCGCCGCCCGGTCGATGCCGGGGATCACCTGCGAGCCGACGAGGATCGGCGGCCCGCCGGGCCGGAGCGGGAGGGGGCGGATCGTGAGGTCGCTGACACGGTGGTGGCGGCCCTCGAAGGTGACGGCCTCGCCGGTCCAGAGCCGGCGGATGATCTCGATCCCCTCGACCATGCGGCCGACACGGTGCGCCATGTCGACGCCGAACATCGCGAACTCCTCGGGCCGGTAGCCGAGGCCGACCCCGAGGTGGAACCGACCACCGGTGGCGATGTCGAGGAACGCCGCGGTCTCGGCGATCTCGGCGGGGTTGTGGAGCGGGAGGAGCACGAGGTTGGTCCCCATCGCCATGCCCTCCGCCTCGCCGACGAGGCGCTGCAGCAGCGGGAGCAACGGGAAGTAGTGGAACCCGGGGGTGGCGTGGTGCTCGCCGCCCCAGATCGAGTCGAAACCGAGGGAGCGCAGGAGGCGCACCTGCTCGACGGTCTCGGCGAGCCGTCGGGCCGGGTCGTCGGTCTCGGGATGCTGACCGTTCAGGTAGACGCCCAACTGCACCGGTGGTCCTCCCCCGCCGTCACGACCCGTCGGGCCGTCGTCGCCGTGGTTCTAGCAGTCCGCCGCCGTGCCGTCGCCGCCGACGTGGGACCACCCGAACCGCCCCTTGATGCAGAGGTTCCCGCGGGTGACGGCGTGGTCGTCGGGGCTCGTGACCTTCACGATCCGGTTGTCCTGGGTGTGCAGCGTCAGGTTGCACCCGACCCCGCAGAACGGGCACACCGTCGTCGTGCGCTGCTGGCGTTCCGGCGCCCATGCACCTGCGGCGCGGAGGTCGAACTCCGTGCGGAACTGCAGTGCCCCGGTCGGGCAGACCGCGATGCAGTTGCCGCAGTACACGCACGCCCCGTCGGGCAGGTCCCCGTCCCACTCGACGGCGATGCGGGCGTCGAAACCGCGTCCGACCGTCGCGATCGCGAACGTGTTCTGCCACTGCTCGCCGCACGCGTCGACGCACTGGTAGCAGAGGATGCAGCGGTCGTACGCCCGCACGTACAGGTCGTTGTCGATGCGCACCTCCTCCGCCACGGTGGCGACGACCGCCGGGTCGCCGTGGCGCCCGGGATCGGCGCCGTAAGCGGCGATCCACCCGTCGACCTGCGGGGTCTGGGAGAGGTCGACGCTCGAGGCGAGCAGTTCGAGGACCATGCGGCGGGCGTGGCGGGTGCGTTCGGTGTCGGTGCGCACGACCATGCCGTCCTCCGCCGGCCGGGAGCACGACGGGACGAGGACCCGTGATCCGTCGAGTTCGACCATGCACACCCGGCAGGCGTTGCGGGGGGTGAGCGTGTTGCCGCGGCACAGCGTCGGTACGTCGACGCCGGCGTTGCGGCACGCGTCGAGGATCGTCGAACCCTCGGGGACGCGCACCTCCCGACCGTCGAGCTCGACGGTGACGAGCCGGCGCGGCCCGTCGACGGGGACGTCGTGCGGCGCGCTCACGGTCGGCCTCCACCGTTCGTGGCGAAGGGCCGCAGGTGCACCATCGCCGAGGTGATCGCCGACGCGGCCGTCTGGCCGAGCCCGCAGATCGACGCGTCCCGCAGCACGCCGGCGAGGTCGTCGAGGAGGACGAGGTCCGCGGTGTCGGGCAGCCGACCAGCGTCGCGGGCGGCGCGGAGCCGGTCGAGGACCTCCTCCTGGCGCACCGTGCCGACCCGGCAGGGCACGCACTGTCCGCACGACTCGTGGCGGAAGAACCGGGCGATGCGCCCGAGCAGGTCGACGACGTCGGTGCTGCGGTCGACGGCGTGCACGACCCCGGACCCGAGGGTCGTGCCCGCGGCACGGGCCGCCTCGAAGCCGAGCGGGAGGTCCAGCGCGTCGGGGGGCAGGAACGAACCCGCGGCACCGCCGAGCAGGACCGTGGCGAGCGTCGGTGTGACGCCGGCCTCGGCGAGCAGGTCGTCGAGCGGGCGTCCGATCGGCACCTCGTAGAGCCCGGGACGCGCCACCGCACCGGAGACGCAGAACAGTTTCGTCTCCCCCGCCGCCCACGCCTCGGCGCCGTCCCGCACGATCAGCAGCGTGTTGAGCAACGTCTCGACGTTGTTGACGAGCGTCGGGCGGCCGAACAGCCCGACCTCCACCGGGAACGGCGGCTTCGAGCGCGGCTCACCGCGGTACCCCTCGATGGAGTTGCACAGTGCCGTCTCCTCGCCGCAGATGTACGCACCGGCGCCGAGCCGCAGTTCGAGGTCGAACGCGAGGCCCGACCCGGCGACGTCGGGACCGAGCAGACCGGCCGCCCGGGCGCGTGCGAGCGCGACGGTGAGGCGTTGCCGGGCGACGGGGTACTCGCCCCGCAGGTACAGGTAGCCCGAGGTCGCCCCGCAGGTGATCCCGGCCACGGTCGCCGCCTCGATCACCGCGTACGGGTCGCCCTCGAGGACCACCCGGTCCTTGAACGTGCCGGGTTCGGACTCGTCCGCGTTCACGACCACGTGCCGCACCGGGTCGGTGGCCGCAGCGACGGCCGCCCACTTCCGTCCGGTCGGGAACGCGGCACCGCCCCGACCCACGAGTCCACTGCGGTCGATCGCCGCGATGACCTCTGCCGGCCCGAGCTCGATCGCCCGACGGAGCGCCTCGTACCCGCCGGCCCGCCGGTAGGCGTCGAGGTCGGTCGGGTCGGCGGCGTCGACGCGGACGAGCAGCGGTCCGGCGGCACGGACGGCGTCCGCGGTGCGCCACGGTGGCGGCGTGCCACCGGCGAGGAGCGCGTCGACGGTGTCGGGGTCGGCGTGGGGCACCGGGTCGGCGCGGTGGTCGACGCCGTGGCGGACGACGAGGGCGGCGGGGGCGACCTCGCACAGGCCGAGGCAGGGGGCGGCGGCGAGGTACGCGTCGCCGTGCACCCCGTCGGTCACGCTCGCCCGGCAGGCGAGGTCGGTGCACACGTGCACGACGGTCGGGGGCCGGGGTTCGGTGGGCAACCCGGCGTAGAACGTGAGCACGCCGTAGGCGTCGGCGGGCGGGACGGTGAGGCGCCGACACACCTCGGCGAGCCCGCCCCGGCTCACGTGGCCGACGCGTTCGACGAGCGCCTGCAGCGCGGGGAGAAGGAGATGGCGACGGGCACGCGCCGTCGCCCCGGCTTCGGCCGTGCGCAGGTCCGCCGCGTCGCGCGCCCCGCCGGTCCAGGTCCCCGTCGCGGGGCCGAGCACGTCGTCGAGCGCCCCCCGCTCCTCGGCGGTCGGCTGCTCGTCACCGATGACGAGATCCATCTCAGACGCCCACGGGGCGGTCGGGTCGCGGCGCGATCGGTTCGATCCGCACGGCGGCGGCCTTGAACTCGGCGGTGCCCGACCGCGGGTCGTAGGCGTCGTTCGTCAGCACGTTCACGTCGACGTCGTCGGGGAAGTGGAAGGTCATGAACACGAGCCCCGGCCGCAGCCCGTCGTCGATGCGGACCGGTGCCTCGACGACACCGCGCGGCGAGCACACCCGCACCCGGTCACCGTTCCGCACGCCGAGGTCGGCGGCGTCCTCCGGTGCGATGTCGACCGTCTCCCCCTCGCGCAGCGGGGACGCGAGCGCGGCGGTCTGCACGCCCGTGTTGTAGGAGTCGAGTCGGCGGCCGGTGGTGAGCCGCAACGGGAACTCGGGGCGCAGCACGTCGAGGGGTGGCGCGTGCCCGACGACGCTGAAGGGTGCGGGGGCACCGCGTTCGGCGGGGTCGTCCGCCCACAGGCGCCCGTGCAGGAACGACGGTTCGAGGCGGTCGTCGTCGGGGCAGGGCCACTGGATGCCGCCGAGCTCCTCGATGCGGTCGTACCGCATGCCGGTGTGGAGCGGCGAGAGGCTGCGCACCTCGTCCCAGATCACCTCGGCATCGACGTGGTCCCAGTCGTGGCCGAGCCGACGGGCGATCTCGGTGAGGATCCACCGGTCGCTGCGCGCCTCGCCGGGCGGGTCGAGGGCCTGGCGCACCCGCTGCACCCGGCGTTCGGAGTTGGTGACGGTGCCGTCGTCCTCGCACCACGACGCGGCGGAGGGGAGGACGACGTGGGCGAGCTCCGCGGTGCGGGTGAGGAAGATGTCCTGCACGACGAGGTGGTCGAGGCCCGACAGGAGCGCGACCGCCTCGGCGCTGTTGGCCTCCGAGCGGGCGGGGTTCTCCCCCATCACGTGGAGGGCCCGCAACTCGCCCGCCCCCATCGCCTCGAACATGGCGGTGAGGTGGCGACCGTGGTGCGGTCGGATGTGGCAGCCCCAGGCGGTCTCGAACCGGGTGCGGGCGGCGGCGTCGAGGATGTCCTGGAAGCCGGGGAGACGGTTCGGGATGGCGCCCATGTCCCCGCCGCCCTGCACGTTGTTCTGCCCACGCAGCGGGCTGAGGCCGCTGCCGTACCGGCCGACGTGGCCGCACAGGAGGGCGAGGTTGACGAGACCGAGCACGTTGTCGACGGCGTTGTGGTGCTCGGTGATGCCGAGCGTCCAGCAGAGCTGCGCTGTCGGCGCGGTGGCGTAGGCGTGGGCCAGGGTGCGGATCGCCTCGGCGGGCACCCCGGTGATCGCTGCGCCGACGTCGAGGGTGAACGGTTCGACGGACGCGGCGAACTCGTCGAAGCCGACGGTGGCGCGGCGCACGAAGTCGGCGTGGTGGAGACCGGCGGCGATGATCTCCCGCGCCACCGTGTTGGCGAGGGCGACGTCGGTGCCGACGTCGAGACCGAGCCAGGTGTCCGCCCATGCGGCGGACGCGGTGCGGCGCGGGTCGACGACGAAGAGTCGGGCACCGCGGCGCACGGCGGCGAGGACCCGGTGGAAGAAGATCGGGTGGGCCTCACGGGCGTTCGACCCCCACAGCACGATGACGTCGGCGGATTCGACCTCCGCATAGGAGCTCGTCCCGCCACCCGCTCCGAACACCGTCGCCAGACCGACGACCGAGGGGGCGTGTCAAGTGCGGTTGCAGGAGTCGATGTCGTTGGTGCCGTAGACGACGCGGGTGAGCTTCTGGGCGAGGTAGTTCACCTCGTTCGTCGCCTTCGAGCAGGAGAAGAAGCCGATGCGGCCGGGCCCGTGCGGGTCGATGTGACGACGGAACCCTGCGGCGGCGCGGTCGAGTGCCTCGTCCCAGCCGGCGGGGCGCAACACACCGCCGTCGCGCACGAGCGGCGTCTCGAGGCGGGCGAGGGGTCGCGGCGGCTGTGCGGTGCGGCGGGCCATGGGCGCAGCGTACCCCCGCCCCCGACGGTCGGGAACGGCGTGACCGCTATTCCCGACTTCACAGGTCAGCTTTGTCGGGATACGATCTCCGCCATGTCCGCCACCCCCGCCCCCGCACGGCGTCTCGCCTTCCCCGAGACCGTCGACGAACGGGCCGCACGGCTCGTCGCCACCGGCGTCGTCGCACTCGGTGCGGCGTTCCTGCTCACCGGCGAACCGCTCGTCCTCCTCCCCCTCGCCTACGGGTTCGCCGCCCGTGTCGCAGCGGGACCGCACCTGAGCCCGCTGGCACTCCTCGTCACCCGCGTGATCGTCCCCCGGCTCGGCGGCCCCGCCCGGCCCGTGCCCGGTCCGCCGAAGCGCTTCGCGCAGGCGATCGGCCTCACGTGCGCCGGCGGCGCGCTCGCAGCGTCGGTCCTCGGCGCCCCGGGCGTGGCGACCGCCCTGATCGCGCTCCTCGTCGTCGCCGCGTCGCTCGAGGCCGGCCTCGGGTTCTGCCTCGGCTGCGTGATCTTCGGGTGGTTGCAGCAGGTCGGGGTGATCCCCGCATCGGTGTGCGAGCACTGCGCCGACATCCGCGGCCGCATCGCCGCCGCACCCGTGGGGGCCTCCGGACGCGCCGACTAGGGTCGGTCCCGGACGGAGGAGGGGGTCCTCCGCCAGAGCGCAGGGGGAACGTCCGTGGACGTCGGCATCCAGACCATCCTCACGTCCGGCGGCTGGAACGGCACCGTGCCGGACAGCCAGGTGTACGCCGAGGAGATGGAGCTCGCCCGTCGGGCCGAGGACCTCGGCTTCGACGCCATCTGGCCGACCGAGCACCACTTCTTCGACTACTCGTTCTGCCCGGACAACCTGCAGTTCCTGTCGTACTTCGCCGGGTGCACCTCGACGATCAAGCTCGGCACGGCCGCGGTGATCCTGCCGTGGAACGACCCGCTGCGCGTCGCCGAGAAGGTCGCGATGCTCGACACCATGTCGAACGGCCGGGTGAAGTTCGGCATGGGCCGCGGCCTGTCGCGGCGTGAGTACGCGCCGTTCACCGGCGTGGAGATGGAGGAGTCCCGGGCCCGCTTCGACGAGGCGTCCCTCATGATCGTCGACGCCCTCGAGACCGGGGTCATCAAGGGCGACGGCCCCTACTACCCGCAGGAACCGACCGAGCTGCGCCCCCGGCCGGAACGCTCCTTCAAGGGCCGCACCTACTGCGTGGCGAACTCGTCGGACTCCGTCGAGGCCGCAGCCCGAGCGGGCGGCGCGATGATCCTGTTCTCCGAGTCCCGCTGGGAGAAGCGACTCCAGAGCATCGAGCACCACCGCAACCGGTTCCTCGAGCTCCACGGCACCGAGGCCCCGCCGATCTTGACGGCGGACTTCACCTACTGCCACCCCGACGCGGACGTCGCGAAGGAGCGCGCCGAGGAGTACCTCGCCGGCTACCTGCGCACGATCCTCGAGCACTACGAGCTCATGAACGACCACTTCGCCGACCTCCCCGGGTACCAGGGCTACGGACGCCAGGCGGAGATCCTCCGCTCCGTCGGGTTCGAGGGCTACGTCGAGGGCTTCCTCGCGTCCAACGCCTACGGCACCCCGGACCAGATCCTCGAGCGTCTCGCCGAGCGGCGCACGGTCGTCGGCGAGTTCGAACAGGCGACCTGCTTCCGTTTCGGCGGCATCCCCTTCGACCAGACGAAGGCGTCCTTCGAGCTGTACGCGAAGGAAGTCCTTCCCGTCGTCAAGAGCTGGGGCTGACCGGCCGCAGCGCCCCGAGGAACCGGTCCGCCCACGCCGCCGGCGTGGCGGCGAGCACGGCGGCCCGCATGCGGGCATTCTGCGCGCGCCGGGTCGCGCTCGGCGCCGCTGCCGCGGCGAGCGCGGCGGCCACCCCGCGTCGGTCGTAGGGGTTCACGAGGTGCGCGTGCCGCAACGCGGCGGCCGCGCCGGCGAACTCGCTGAGGACGAGCGCACCGTCGCCGTCGGGACGCGTCACGAGGAACTCCTTCGCGACGAGGTTCATGCCGTCGCGCCGGCTCGTCACCGCCAGCACGTCCGCCGCCCGGTACCAGGCGACGACCTCCTCCGCAGCGACCTCGCGTTCGATGAGCCGCACGACCGGCCGATCCGGCGTGCCGAACGCCTCGTCGATCGAGCGCGCGAGCCGGCGCACGTCGGCGGCGTGACGGCGGAACGGCGGAGCACCGACCCGGGTCGGCGGGGCGACCTGGACGAACACGGTGCGGAACGGGTCGAGCAGCCCGCGTCGCAGCGCCTCGGCGAACCCCTCGAGGCGGAGGTCGATCCCCTTCGCGTAGTCGAGGCGGTCGACGCCCAGCACGAGCACCGCGGGGTCGCCCGCCTCGGTCCGGCGCAGGTGGGCCGCCCGCTCCGCCACGGCGACCGGGTCCGCAGCCGCCGCGCCGAGACGGCCGAGGGCGGCGGGGACGGGGAGGGTGAGCACCCGGGGTCGGCGACCGTCCCCCCGCCGGCCGAACCGGGCGAGCACCGCCCGCAGATGGGCGGCGGACGCACGGTCCTGCACCCCCACGACGTCGGCGGCGCCAAGCGCGGCCGCCACCTCCACCCGCCACGGGAGCTGGGCGAACAGTGCCGGGGCGGGGAAGGGCACGTGGAGGAACACCCCGACCTGCACGTCGGGACGAGCCCGCCGCAGGAGCCCGGGCACGAGCTGCAGGTGGTAGTCGTGCAGCCAGGCGATCGCCCCCGGTGCGGCCGCCGCCGCGACCGCCCGGGCGAAGCGGGCGTTCACCCGCCGGTACGCGTCCCACCAGGCGGGCTCGTACCGCGGGGCGACGGCGAGGTCGTGGTAGAGCGGCCACAGCGTCTGGTTCGCACATCCGTCGTAGTAGCCCGCCGCCTCGTCGTCGCGCAGCGCCACCCCGACGAGGTCCGGGCCCGATCCGTCGAGCTCGACGCCGACCCCGTCGGGCGTCGAGCCGACCCACGCCGCCGGCCGCCCGGCGACGGCCTCGAGGACGAGGCCCGCCATCCCGCCCGGGCTCGGCAGGCAACCGTTCGTGGCGTCGATCCGGTACGGCAGCCGGTTCGCGGCGACGACGAGCGGTCGCAGAGGTGGGCGACGGGCGGACGGTGTCACGGTCATCTGCCGTACCCCGCCCGCTCCCGGCGCCACCCCGCGGATCGCAGTGACGAAGTGTCACGGAACCCGCGCAATCGCGGCACCGCTGCACAACACACGCGGCGCAGACTCTTCGTGCCGGCGCTCCCGGTCGAACCCCAGCCCCGTCGAGGTCGCCGCCAGGAAGCACCCTCGCCACGGAATCCGGGGATCCCGGAGAGCGCCGTGCCGCGTCGGTGCGGGCCCCCTCAGCGGGTGACGAGCTTGTAGCCGAGGCCCCGGACGGTCTGGATGATCTGGGCGCCGTCGCGCTCGACCTTCGAACGGAGACGGCTCACGTGCGCGTCGACGAGCCGGGTGTCACCGAGGTGGTCGTAGCCCCAGACGTGCTCGAGGAGCTGTTCACGGCTGAGCACGACGTTCGCGTGGGCGATGAACTCGCAGAGCAGGCGGAACTCGGTCTTCGTGAGGTCGACGGGGACCCCGCCGCGCAGCACCACCGCCTCGGCCTCCCGCACCTCGAGGTCGCCGACACGGACGGCGTCGGCGGGACGGCTCGCCTCGGCGCGGGCGACCCGGCGCAGGAGCGCCCGGATCCGGGCGGCGAGCGCCTTGGGCACGACCGGCTTGGTCACGTAGTCGTCCGCGCCGGCCTCGAGCCCGGCGACGAGGTCGTGGGTGTCGGTCTGCGCGGTGACGATGATGATCGGGACCGCGCTGCGGGTGCGCAGCTCCCGGCACACGTCGAGCCCGCGGATGTCGGGGAGTCGCAGGTCGAGCAGCACGAGATCGGGCCGCTCGGCGTCGAAGGCGCGCAACCCGGCGGTGCCGTCCGCCGCCTCGACGACCGTGTACCCCTCGTCCTCGAGCGCGAGCCGCAGCACCGTCCGCACCTCGGCGTCGTCCTCGATGAAGAGCAGGCGGGTGGCCATCGCGCGCTGAGGCTACCCGCCCCGTGCCGACGCCGGACCCCCGGACGCGGCACACTGCACCGGTGGACGCCGCAACCCGCAGCCGCCCCGGGGCCGATCGTTTCGGCCTGCGCGTGCGGGCGGCGACGGCGGCGGCGGTCGGCGGTCTCGCCGTCACCGTGGCCCTGTCCCTCGGCAGCTACTTCACCGTGCGCTCCTCGCTCATCACCCAGCAGGCCGACCTCGCGGAACGCCAGGCGGTCGCCAACGCCCGGATCGTGCAGCAACAGCTCCTCGATCCCGAGGTCGCTGTCGGGGACGTCCTCCCCGGCCTGCGCGTCCCACAGGGCACCGGCGTGCTGTTGCTCTACGACGGCCGCCAGTTCGGCTCCGGTATCGGCCCCGCCGAGGACGAGATCCCGCCGGCGCTCCGGGCGCAGCTCGACACGGGTGTCTCCGCCCGCCAGTGGTACGTCGACGACGAGGGCGGCCGCCTCGCGGTCGGGGTCGTGCTGCCCGCCGTGTCGGCCCGCTACGTCGAGTTCTCGGCGGTGGAGGATCTCGAGCGGACCCTCGGTGCGCTCCGCACAGCGCTCGCCGCGGGGACGATCCTCGCGACGCTCGGCGGCGCTGCGATCGGCTGGTGGTCGGCGGGTCGAGCGCTCCGCCCGCTGCGCCGGGTCGCCGACGCGGCGACCTCGCTCGCCCGGGGTGGCCTCAGCACCCGACTCGCGCCGGAGTCCGACCCGGATCTCGCCCGCCTCGTCGTGTCCTTCAACGACATGGCGGACGCGGTCGAGTCGAGGATCGAACGGGAGGCCCGCTTCGCCTCCGACACCAGCCACGAACTGCGGACGCCGTTGACCGCGCTCACCGCGGCGGCCGACGTCGTCGCCCGACGCCGCGACGACCTCCCCGAACGGGCACAGGTCGCGCTCGACGTGCTCGTGCGGCAGCTCGACCGGTTCAGCCGGCTCGTGCTCGACCTGCTCGAGATCTCCCGCCTCGACACCGGTACGGCGGACCGGCACGTCGAACGCGCCGACCTCGCCGACCTCGCCCGGCGCGCCGCCGCCGCAGCGGGCTTCGGCGGGATTCCGGTGCGGACCGAACCGCCCGACGGCGACTTCCGGGCCGAGGTCGACCGGCGACACGTCGACCGGGTGCTCGTGAACCTGTTGGAGAACGCGGACCGTCACGGGGGCGGCCCGGTCGCCGTCGTCCTCGAGGCGGCGACGCCGTCGGTGATCGTCCACGTCGACGACGCCGGCCCCGGCGTCCCGGTCGAACTGCGGGAGCGCATCTTCGAACGCTTCGCCCGGGGACCGGGTGCCGGTGACGTCCCCGGCACCGGGCTCGGGCTCTCGCTCGCCGCAG
>Ga0129333_10002606_pt1 | contig 16851 bp, 19 predicted proteins | sample CPB6_08_DNA_FD_94474 | JGI IMG/M metagenome (GOLD analysis project Ga0129333, IMG submission 94474) | Freshwater to marine salinity gradient microbial communities from Chesapeake Bay, USA - CPBay_Sum_0.6_0.8_DNA | ecosystem: Environmental > Aquatic > Marine > Coastal | place: USA: Chesapeake...
AATAGCATCTTCCTCAGACAGACCTTCATCAATCAGATAACCTTTGATGATATCAAAGAGATCGGCGTGAGCCAACTGAAGGTTTGTGCTAGGCTTCTTTGGAGGAAGAGGAGTCTGTTTTTCGCCAGGAAGGTGAGGACGGCCACCAGGCGCCTTAGGAGTACCAGGTCTTCCAGGCTCTCCAGGCAGAGCGGGGCCTGTCTGCTCTGTGTAGATATTATTGTAGGCTTCAATCAAAGCATCAGGCCTGGCAGCTGAACCATACTGAGTTCTAGCGAGTTCTTCTTTTGACTTCTGTCCAGAATACGACATCCCACTAGAAATCATATCCTTAGAAATTCTATGATCCATCTGTATACACTAATTTTTTAAGTATTTATTCAAACAATGAGTTCAATAAACTCACCGAGAACTTTCTTGTTCATTTTCTTACCACGGAGACTCTTCACAAATGCAGTTTTGATTTGAGATTTAGTTGCATCTTCAGCAACTTCAAACTCAGAGTCGGTAGATAGTGCAGCAGAGGAAAGACCAAAATAACTGTGATACCCAGAAGACTTGATGGAGAAAGACTTGTTCTTCTTCCAGTCACTCATAGTCCTTTCATAGAGTTCACCAAAGTAACCACAATAACGACGAACGAACGTACCAGCATCACGGGGAGGAAGAATACGAATACCAATAAAGTTCACATCTTTGTGACTATTACGCAACATCCGAAGAAGAGTATTTGTGAACTCATACCATTCACCATTAAGAGAATAGGTATTACCAGTCTTACGGTCACGAAGAAATGCATTGTGACCAATACAAGCCGTTCCCACATAAGGTTCTTCTTCCCATCGACGTTGAACTTCACGATGATACTTAGGAGGTGCAGCTTCACCATCAGTCAGAACAACACACTGAACCTTCTGAAGTTTATTCTCCTTCTGAAACTTAGGAAGAATCTGATTCATAGCAATCATAGCCTCATTCAAAGGAGTACCAGAAAGGTTCAGTCCAATAGGAACTTGATACTTGGTGAAATAGTTATAGCGGAAAGCACAAGAGAGTCGATAAAGATTCCTCATCTGTTCTTCAAGAACCTTTCCGTTGGTCTTACTTGTCAAAACATTCATCAAAGTAAACCATTCTCCAACCTGAACCAAACCATCACGTTTCGTGTAAGCAAGTTCACGAAGACTTGCTTTACCTTCTTCATCATAGGTAACCAGAGGATATTCATTCGTAAAAGCATAAACTTCAAAAGGAATGGTCACTTTCTTACAGAACCATACAAGATTACAAAGTTGTTTAATAGTGTCGGTCATCACATCACTCATCGAACCAGACCAGTCCAGAACAAACACCAGGCCGTGATTCTTACCGTCAGCAAGAGTGGTAACTTTCTTGAACAGATCTTCGTTATATTTGTAAGTGTGAAGTTTAGAACAGTCCAAAACGCCAGTACGGGCAGTTGTAGAACGAGAATAGGAATCTGCGGCTTTCTTGCATTCAAATTCTTTCACAAGATAGTTGACCTCTTTCTGTGCGGACTTTTTAAAATCTGCAAATTCACTATCAACACGAGAGAACAGTTCTGCATAAGAATAAACATCACTGTTACTTTCCCAAGTTTCTTTACAACGTTGATGAATCTCACTGTTGGGAACAGTAATCTTATCCAAATTCAGTTTAGGAAGTTCCAGGTAGACATTCTCTGAACCAGAATTATTCACCAACTCTTTCAAAGATTCTTCCAGAGAATTTGCGGTCTTGACATCAATATCATTACTCTCACCACCAGTATTAGAGGCTTCTTCAGATACTTCATCATTCTCAACAGGTTCTTCCTGGTCATTCTCACCTTCAGGTTGATCAGAGAAATCAGAAGCAGGTTGATTGGATTCAGAAGTCTGGGACTCCAAATTGTCCATAGGAGTCTTGGTTTCTTCTTGTTGTTTCTTCTTACAGTATTTGTAAAGTTCTTCGGCTGCAATCAGAACATCTGCAAAGGTTTCAGTCTCTGCAATCATATTGATGATTTCAGTCTCTTCACCACTCTCAATCGGAATATCTACAAAGTTACCAATCTTGAACCAGAGGTTAGCACGGTCACCAAGATTAAACGTACTAATATCATCATCAGAGATGCAGAAGAAATCTTCATCATTCAATTCTTTGTAACCATTGTAGAAACTCTTACAGAGTCCAGGAAAACGACGTTTCATTAGTTTCTCAATACGAGCATCCTCAACAATGTTTACGAACTGAGGAGGAACCTTCACAGTCTCCAACCAGTCTTCATCAGGAGTATAGAGAGCGTGTCCAACCTCGTGTCCCACCAGAAGGTCATACACGGTATTACTAGCTTTTTCCCACATAGGAAGGGTCAACACACGAGTGTGAACATTAAAACAAGCCGTCTCTACCTTCTTATGTTCAACCACCAAGTCTTCAGTGGCAAGCAGTTTAGCAAGTTGTGACTTGATTTCGTGGCGGACGGTCATTGGTTTGTCTCAGATGACCTTATTATACGAAAAAGACCCCCCTTTACGGGAGGTCTTGTGACACTTCTTGAAGTGAGCCAATCGAGCCTTGGCTTGTCGTAGAGCCTGAGGTTTCAACCGACGTTTTTGTTCTTTCTTACTGTGATGCTGCCAGTTTGGAGTGTTCATTGTTCTGTGGTGTATCAAGACACCATACGCGAAAAACCTTTGACTTTCTCAAAACGTATGACACTTTCAAATTTGTCCTGCAACCCATCCTTGTGGGAGATGACAAAGATGTTTGCACCTTTGATAACGTAACGAATGATCTTCAAAAACTCATCAGTTCCGAAACCATCCAGAGAAGAGTCAAACACCTCATCCATAATGAGGAGATTAGTATTCACCGAATTTTTGAACCTGGCAACTTCCCTCCAAGTGAAGAGAAGAGCCAGGTCGATTCGCATTTTCTCACCTTCACTGAACGATGCATAGGAAAAGTCTTCGTGAATAGGAGACTGCACCGTTTCGTTGAATTCCTCGTCAAGTTTGAAGTTGATGTAAAAGTCCATCATCTGTAGATACTTATTGACCTGTTGGTTAATAAGTGGAAGATACTTCTTGATGATCTTGGTTTTTACACCACCATCTTTGAGGAGGGAGTAAGCGAAGTCGTGATACTGTATACTTTGTTTTTTCTCTCCTAAGGAATCATAGGTTTCTCTTAAGTTTTCGTTAAATTGAGCTAACTTCTCATGTTCAGTATTTCGGTTTTCAAGTTGCGCGGCAACAGTTTGAATTTCAGATTCAAGATCTCTGACTTGTCGCTGGTATCCAGAGATCTTAATATTGTTTTGAGAAATTTCATTCGTTAGTTTTGTAACCTCTTTGGAGAGTGAAAGAAATTGACGCTCTCTTTCCTCTTCTTTTTGAATTGCATCTTCGAGTTCTTTGAACCCTGATTGTAACTCCTTAGCTTTATTTTGAGCGTCTGTAATTCTATTTAAGCGAAACTCTTCTTCAATAGTCTGCGTGCAAGTGGGACAAACCGTATTCTCATTGAAAAACTTATGTTCCTTAGTAATGGTCGATACTTTGTTCGAGATTTTACCTTTGAGGTTACCGAGTTTCTTTAGTTTTTCAGTGGCACCAGAGAACTCTTCTAATGAACTATTCAGTTTCTCAACATCAGTATTAATAAGAATATTTTCATCAGAAGACTCTTCCTGAAGTTTCAGGAGTTTATCAATCTTTTCTTCCTTTTCACGAATACTGTCTTTACCCCTCTTCTCCAGTTCATCAATGAAGTTCTGTTGCATATCAACTTTCTCTTTGAGAGAGTTCTTCTTGAGTTCAAGAGTACGAACATCATCACGAATGACACGGATCTTATCCTTGATAATATTGTTCATTGCAGAGAAGATCTTGATATCCAAAAGATCTTCAATAACTTCCCGACGACTTGATGCGGGGAGTTGCATAAAAGGAACAAAAGTCGATGAACCCAGAATCACGATTTGAGTAAATGACTTATAGTTCATCTTCAGAACATTTTGTTCCAACCATTTTTGTTGAGTTCCAGCATCTGCAGCCTGGTCAAGCATCTGACCATTGCGATAGATCTCAAAAACATTCGGTTTCATTCCACGACGAATCATCCATTCAGTCGTATCGATAGAAAACTCAATCTCAACCAGACAATCTTTCTCATTCGTAGAGTTGAGAAGTTGTGGTTTATTAATTTTCCTGAACGGTTTGTTAAACAGAACAAAAGTCAATGCATCCAAAACAGTTGACTTACCAGCACCATTCGTTCCAATGATCAGAGTGGTGGAAGTTTTGTCCAGTTCAACTTCAGTCCATTGGTTCCCAGTTGAAAGGAAGTTACGCCATTTTATCTTTTTGAAACAAATCATTATTTTTGGGAGGGACTATGATGTCGTCAGCAGTAATAACATTATACTCGTAATCGTATAATTCGCAAGCCTTGAACGCCGCTTCTTCATCAACCTCAATGACGTTCATCTCTGGATATTCCTCATCTTCCAACAACAGAGCGTATCTGGTTGCATCATCCTCCTCTTCAAAGAGAAGAAGAATTTTCTCACCATCACTGTCCTCTAGAGCAAATGCTCCTTCATCTTCAAAACCTTTGACAGTGAGAATGTACATTACTCAACCTCGCACGCTTCTTTGTAAACCTCTTGAAGAATGTGTGTGATAACAGACTTGTCAAAGTCTACCTCAGCTTCCTGAATATATCTATTCAAGATTGATATTGTATCTTCAGACTCTTCGGCTTCAAACTCTTCATTCTCAGTAAGAACAAAGTTTTCAACAACCTTCAGTTCAGCAACGTTGGAAGAATACAGTTTGTCAATGAACTTTTCAAACTGTTTAGGGTCGGTTTTCTTACGAACAATAACCTTTACGATCTTTTGTTCGTATTTGGTTGCATCAACCATTTGATGAGGAGTGTCTTCATAGTAGATGTTATGGAACATCTTGAAGGGGTTGTTAACTGGAGTATGTTGGAGAGTTTCAGTATCAAAGATATGAAAACCTCTCGTATCGTTCACATCGTTCCAGTAGATTTCGTAAGGGTTACCTAGGTAGAAGATTTTCCCATCATTCGATCGAGTGTGATAGTGTCCCGAGAAGACATAATCGAACTTCTCAAATAGTTCGCATCCCATACCGTCTTCCATGACGTGGCCTCGATGAGCTCTAAATCCATTGAGCTCAAGGTGCCCCATCGCACACTTGCAAGATGTCTTTTGAATAAGTTTGAAAGTAGCTTCCTCATTTTCTTTATTAATCCAGGGCAAACATAAAATACGTAACTCACCAACAGTTACTTCTTTTGGTTCTGATATTACTGTTACATTGTCATATTCACGAAGCAGAAGATCAACAGCGTTGATGTCGTTCGTGTTTTTATAATATGCGGTGTGGTTTCCCACGATGGTGATAACATTGACTCCCATTCTACGAAGTCGGTCATAATAGTTATCTTTAGCCCAAGCTAGTGCAGAGAAGTCAATACCTTTACGACTATCAAAGGTGTCACCCATATCAATAACAGTGGTGATACCTTCTTCCTCTAGGGTTGGAAAGAAGACCTCATTGTAAAACTTGAGAAAGTAGTCGTGAAAGAGTTTTGAATTTTTACGACAACCAAAGTGTTGGTCCGTTATAATGGCAACTTTCACTGATAGTACATCCTCGTTTGAACTGCGTCTTTGATGCTATTATAGTCCGAACTTGAGCCACCCATCAAACCATCGTCTGAGAAAACTTCATCATAACCAGACCTTTCGAGAATCTTGGTTTTGATTTCAAGTTGTTTCTTTTCTTTCTGAATACGACGAAGAAAGGCGTAATGAATGATTTGAGTAAAGTAAGCAAATGGATTTGATGACTTCTCTGGATTAAAGTTATTGATGTACTGAACGCAGTTTTCAATACCATCACAAATCATATCATCCTTGAACATATAGTTCACAAAGTTTGGTTTGTATGACAAGTGAGTGGCAATCTTCAGAAAACATTCACCAAGATAATTCGTAATACGTGGTTTTGGTTCTCCTCTATGTTGAGCCAAAGCAACTTTCTCCTTGTACTCAATGATAGCCGCAAGGAACTCTTTGTTATTAACGTAGTGTTCTGACCTTTTTCTAGTCTTTGGCATCAATACAGACATTTACTTTGTTTATCATTCATCACAATATTATACACCAATCTAAAGCCCTTGACAAGACCCTGATATCTCAGTAGAATAACTCTGTTAAGGGTGAAAGATCAGCTCTAGCTATTATTAAAGATCTTCTCTAAGATAGCTCTAGCATCAGTAACACTAGAGACATAACCCATCTCTTTAGTAATGGTATTCTTCTTAGGAAGATCAATATCGTAATAATAAGCCATCACGAACTTTGAATAAACCTTCGTTACTTCTTTATCGAAAACTTCACTGAGGGTAACGATTTTATTCATATCCAGTATATATAGAGTTTCTTTACCTGTTTTAATCCAGGGTTCTATCTTAATCAGACTGACACCAAGAGCTCTGGATGAAGTACTATTCATTACAGCTGGACATTCTAGAAGAAGTTTATTTTCATCTTCTAGGTATGAGACTTTACCTAATACTTCTTCTCCTGATATCAGTTTAATAACTGCTAGGAAATCATCGGTCATTGTTTTAAAGGAATTGTGAGTATTTCATAGTTAAAGTTTTCTTCATTGTATACTTTCACTCTTTCCATTAAATGATTGAGAGTATAATTTTTTGAAGAGTTATATGTGATGTCATCTGCAATATCGAACAAAGTGGCTTTGACTTTGTTTTCTCCTTTTCTCAGTACTCTTCCAATACTTTGTAAGTTCCTTATTCTTGACTTACTTGGTGATGCAAAAATGACGTTATGAAGATTTCGAATGTTGATACCAGTAGAGAAAGTTCCGTATGAAGCAATGATGATTGCATTGTCTTCTTTTTCGGTAATGGCTCTAACTTCTTCTCTATCTTCCGTATCTACTCCTCCGTGTACGAAGAAGCATTTCCTTTCTTCACTCTTGAACTTATTTATGAGTTCATACAATGGAAGACCGTGAGCTTCAACTCTGGAATATAAGATCAATGTATTACCTTTTTGATCTAGAGCTAAATTCTTGATGAAGTTATTTCGTTGTTCGTGATTGATCAGATACTGAATCTCATCCTCATAATTTTCAAACTTTCTTGCTGGATGTTTGAGAGTTAGAATTTTAATGTTGAGTTTGGATAAGTATCCTTTCGACATCAATTCATCTGTACTGATAATCTTGTATGAGGGCCCGAATAAACCCTCTAGAACCCACTTGTGAGTCTGTGTACCATCCAAAGTACCTGTGAATCCAAAACGATACTTACAGTCTAAAAGTTTGGTCATAATACTGACCAAAGACTTTGACTTAAACAAGTGAGCTTCATCTCCGATGATGACATCAAATCTTTCGAAGAATGGTTTCTCAAGTTTGTAGATAGACTGCCACGTTGTAATGACTACTGGTTGATCGGTAAACTTCTCTCTTCCAGAATAAATCTTGTGGCAGTAATTCTCTGCATTCCATCCATAGTCTTGAAAGTCTTTGAACATCTGTTCAACCAAAGATGTGGTTGGTACAACCAACAGAATGTTCAATCCTTTGTCCACAAAGTATCTTACCAACGAGTAAATCATCAGTGACTTACCCGATGCAGTCGGTGATATTAATAACTTGCGATTACTTCTCAGTGCGTCATAGACACCTTTAATTTGGTAGCCGCGTGGTTTGTGTACTGAGATGCTTTTAATGTAGTCTGCAACCCCTTCTGGCGACACCATAGGGTTTTCTTCCATAGGAAGACCATAAAACTTATTTCCTTCAAACTCATAAGTATATCCTTGTCTGTTGCAAAAGGATATGACCTTATCAGTTAGACCAACGTACAATTCATTCTTTCGACTATCAAAGAGTCTTATTTTTCCATCCCAATATTTGTTTCGATACTGGGGCATAAATTTAGCCCCAGGTACATCAAACGTAAAGTAATCTGATAACTCTTGACAAACGTGAGGTTCAGACTGAATGGTAATATAAACTTCGTTCTTCTTCTTGATTATCAAGTGCGACATAAACCATAAGTTTCACCTATGGATATTTAGGTCTCCAATCCACCAGGTAAAACATCTTTAAGTTTTCTGCCGTGTTGAAACTCTGCAGACCTAGGTGTTGTTGGAGTTGTCGGTTTGTTTGGATCTTTATACGGTGTTTTAACTACAGACTTTGGATCTGCTTTGATTGCACGGTCTACTGCTTGACCGTGAGTTTCATATTTAGTTTTGGGTAGAAAGTCAAATATACCTTCTTGAAACTGTCGGAAAGTCTTCATTTGTTTAGTGGTTTAATTTGTGCAGGTTTAGCCGAACCATAATAACCAGGTTCTCCTTTCTGTGGAGCAACCATTGAAGTCAGTCTTTTTTGTTGTGCTTCTCTTCTTTGTTGTGCAACAGAGGTCGCCACTTTACTTGCAACAACACCCAAACCAGAACCAATCATTCCAACTGCGGAATTAGGCATCACTGATTTTAAAGTCTGTGCTGCCTGTAAGGCTCTGAATTTGGGTAGATATGCCATTGCGTGAGTTGTAACCATAGGCATTCTTGGAGTATTCGCATATCTCTGACCATAACTAACGCCTTGCAGAGATCTGGTCATATCAATTTTACTTAGGTCCACCTCTGCAATAAACTGTTTAAACGTCTTCATCGTTTTTTTTTTAAATATTTAGTTATAACCAGCTTGAAACTTGTGCCATTCAATGGAGTTTTTGATCTGATAAGTTCGGTTTGAGATTTGTTTAAGAATACTTTCAAGATAGATAATCATCACATCGTAGTATTCAATCTTCATCGACGCTTCAGATAATTTCTCATCTGCATCAAGATATTTTTGCATAGTGTCCTTATCCCTAATTTTCTTAGGAAATGGATTCTCCACATAAACATCAGGATCTGCTTTTCCACTAAAGTACTCATAACGATCGTGTCTGATATTACGTTGTAGTTGTTTAGCCTTTGCTCGCAACAGTATCAGATTATTCATCATTTCATGATACTTTGCGTGTAGTTGAGGAACTTTGACTGATTCCTCGTGCATATTATCAATGTCGATTTTAGAATCTTCTTCCCACATCGACTGAATCATTTCAAGATTTAAAATCATCTAGGATCGCCAAGTGTTGGTTTATTATCCAGTCTAACACCATTTTTGTCTGTGATCTCAAAAATGGTATACTTGAATGTTACCTGTGCTGTAAAATATGCGTAGTCTCTATCAGAGGCATCAAACTCCAATGTATTCAAAGAAGTTGGGAAGATATCTTTGAACTTAACTTGAATGTTTGGTTGGAAGTTACTATTCAAGATCTGCAGAGTTGCATCTGAGAATTCAAAGTATCTTGGATCTGTAAGACCAATACTTTGTACTCTAGAATATGGATCTTCCTTTTTTAGGTTGCCATATTGTTCAACGGACTCTGGATATCCAAGACCAGTAATCCACTTGTAGATGGCCAGATAGTTTTCCATCTGTTCATCAATCAAGAATCTAAGAGTCAGATCATCATACAGAACCTTATCTCCAGGAACTGCAATATCTTTTAGATAAGTTGGTTGAACTGCGGTTCCCATATTGATGCCAGGAATATTCGCAGCCTGACACAAGAAATCAACTTTTGGAGCTTTTGAAAGAATAAACTTGAATCCAACGGGAGACATATAGTTCCTATTGGATATTTGTTTCGCAAATGGTGTAATAGACATTATTACGCTTTGGAATTATTTAGATAAAAAAAGACCCCCTTTCGGGGGTCTGGGATTATTTTTTGTTCCCCCAAGTTTTTGTTTGAGAATGACAGTTGGGACAGAGAAATCTTAAATTCTCTAACCTATTATCATTAGGAACTCCATTAATGTGGTCTAGTTGGAGAGAAAGGGGATTTCCATTCCAATCAATTATACCGCACTCACTACATTCATATTGAAGAATTTCTTCTTTAATAATTCTGTTGCGAAGAGTTGTCCTGTCGTAAGTAGAGTTTTCACAAAATATATCTTCAATAGCATAGGCACTAGTGCTTCTGCGTTTTTTAAATTGAAGAATTATTCCATAACTCTCAAACTCTTTTCTCAAAGTGTTATAAGTCCCACTACTTTTATTAAGACCTAGTTTTCTTACGACCTCAGCCATAGATTGAGCACCATCAACTGCTTTTAAAAGTTCGTCTTTGGTTCTCATCTGATTAGCACATATACACTTCCTATTTAGGGAAGTGTATTCCTCCACACGGAATTCATATTATAACATAAAAAAAGGGGGGCGTCTCGCCCCCCCCCCTGTATCTCAGTGTGAATCGGATATCACATAAGGTTGGTAACGGCAACACGTCTGTAGTAACGGTTGCTGTTAACGGTAAGAGTACCGTTGCCTTGTGTGGTGCCTTGTGAGAAGGGGTTCTCGACCATGCCGTAGCGGGTCTTAAAGCCGATCTTGGGCTGGAAGGTGTTCTCCCCAACGGCACGTACCATCTGCAGGGGTACGTAAGGGCAATAGAACAGACCAGCGTCATAAGGCGAGGAACCCTTATAACCGATAACGTAGTACTGGGTGGCAGCACTGTTAGCAGCGTAAGGATCGATGTAGACTCTGTACTTACCGTTGATAACACCAGCGAAGGTGTTACCGGTGTCGTCTACGTTCAGGTTAGCGTTGAGGGCAGGGGTGTAATCCAGAACACCAGCCATGGTCAGTGCTGAAGCAACGTCAGCAGAACACATGATGATGTTACCCTTTCCTCTACGAGTTCTCTGGGCGATAGCGTTAGCGTCGCGCTCGATTTGGAACAGCAGACCCTTGAACTTTTCAACGGACCAACGACCATTGGAGTCAACGTCCAGGTTGAAAGTACCAGCCTGAGCAGTGTTGACCTGAGCACCAGACTCAGCAACCTTGTAGATGGTACGGATAACTTCTCTGTTGATTTCGGCGAGGATCTCAGTTGAGAGAATGTTAGCCAGTTCAGCCTCGGCGTTCAGACCGTGGATAGCCTTGAGGTCTTGGGCGAGTTCCAGTGAGTACTCAGCCTTCAGGGCACGTGACTTGGCGGTAACGGTGACTTTCTCGATCGAGAAGGCCATCTCGTTGAACTGCTGAGCATCGGTTGAACCGAGGTTCTCAGCGTCATCGGTACGCATACCTTCGCCTACGCTGTAGGCGGCTTGGGTAGCGGTGGATGATGGGTTCAGGGCGCCAGGGTTGGTGCCGCTCTGAGCAGTAGTACCCAGACCAGTAGCACCGTCAACGAAACCACTGGTGTTGTTGAAGGCAGAAGACTGACCAGAGAAGGCAGAGTTGGGCTCGTTGAACAGAGCTTCAGTACCCAGTCTACGGTCGGCGTTGGTGCCATCAACATAACGTGAACGCATCGCAAAGATGAGTCCAGTAGGAGCGTTCATTGGTTGAACGCCAGCCAGGTCATAAGCGACCAGGTTAGGCATTGAACGTCTGATCAGGGAGATCAGAACGGGGTCGAAACCAGCAACAGGACCAGCAGCAGTAGCAGCACCGGTGTAACCACCGTTACCGACTGACATTGTTGGGGCTTCGGAGAGGAAGGCTTTCTCTTCTCTCAGGAATCTTTCTTGGTTTTCCAGCAGGACAGCGGTTACCGCTCTACGATGGGAATCCTTAATAGGATCAAGCCCCTCGTGGTTGAGGAGGGGTGCCCACTTCTCCTGCAGATGCTCAGCGTGGAACATTTGCGTTTACCTTCTATAAGTGTGTGTGTTAGTTTATAATATTAAGTTCACTTTTGAACTGACTTGGACAGTACCTGCATATAAGCAGCCATCACGTCATTGACAGGATGGTCGGCTTGTTCGGTCAGGACTTCCGACTCACTTCTTCTTGGAGAAGCCTTGAAGTATGACTCTTTGAGAGTCATCAGCTTTTCCTTATAAGATTCTTCACTCTCAAACTCAACACCTTCGGCAAGTGAAGCGAGCTTGTCTTTCTGAGTGGTCGTCAGACCCTCAGCGACATCAAAAAGGATACCATCAGCAACCGACTCTGCGAGGCGCTTGTTGAGGGAGATATTTCTTTCGATTTGCTCGTTGAGTTTTGTCTCCATTTCGTCAAGTTTGTCTACCATACTCTCGACAACATCATATTTCTCTTCAGGGATAGTTACATAATGTTCTTCAAAAAGACCTCTCATTCCCATCAGGAATGATTCGGTCATCTCAGTTCTCAGACCGTGCTCGATCTGGAGGGCATTTTCGGTTACCCACTCGTCGGCAACGTACTCCAGATAGGAGTCAACACGCTCGACGAGTTCAACCTTCATTGCTTCAACTTCTTCAACGAGTTGAGCTTCGTAACGGGCTTCGAGAGCCTCTTTGATTTCAGTTACCTTAGACTTCAGAGCAGCTTCGAAAATAGTCTTAGCCTTTTCTCTGAACTCTTCGGAGAGTTCTTCGCCACCGAGGAGAGCATTTACATCCTCTTCGATGTCTACTTCCTCAGAAGTCTCTTCCTCTTCGTCTTCCAGAACCTCTTCTTCGGTCTCTTCGGACTCAGCGATAATTTCTTCTTCGGTCTCAACTTCTTCCTTTCTGGCCATAACGCCTTTTACGGAAGCAAGATTCTTTGCGTGGGCCCCATCAGGAACACCAGCAGCAGAGGCAGTGCCAAGCTTGGCAGAATCATCGTCTGGACGATAATTCTCTGGAGTAGGACCGCCGAGATCTTCATACGATACACCACCCAGTGTTGCAGGTTGAGCAGCTGCAGCACCTCTGGTTACGGCGTTCTCCATTTCTTGTAAATTCTTCCCACGGGACATTTGAACTCTCCGATGTTTACCTTGTAATTAATCTATATTTATTTATAAATTAGAGATTTGCTAAGAAATCATTGAACAGGTTGAGTTTCTGTTCATCAAGTCTTTTTTGATCGACAAGAGTATTAATTCTCTTGTATGTTTTGTGTGCCATTCTCTCACGGAGAATACCACCGTCCCAAATCCACTCTTTACCTTCCATAATTCCATTAACAAAAGCATCAGGTGCTGATGGATCTGCGACGATATCGGCAGCAGTAGCAAGAGAAAAATCTTCTCCAACTATCTTATAACCTTCGTTGGTTGTTTGAAGTGAACCAACACCTCTTGAAGAAACTCCAAGTCTTACACCTTCTCCAAGAAGAGAAGCTGCAATTTTGCCCATTGGAGTTGACTCAAGAATTTTAGCCTTACCGATGAAGTTGTTTCCTTCTTGACGAAGAGAACAGATCTTGTGAGAAACACGGTCAAGATTGACAGTTGGGCCATCGGGGTGACCGAGTTCTCCAAGAGCACGACCCTTCATCACAAAGTTTTCATTGTATCTTTCAACTTCTCTGGAAAGAGTGTTGATTGGATACATTCTCCCATTACGATTGGTGATATTTCCTTGCAGGAAAACACCTTCGATGAACAGGGACTTTTTACCGTTAACCTGTTCAACGATAACGTCTACGTTTTCGATTTCTTCTGTAATGAGTTTCATTAACCCTGTCCTGAAAGTTGTACTTGTTGTGCGTATAATTTTCCTGTTCCAGCGTCAGTTCTGGCTGCAACAACCAAGGTCTTTCTGGCTATTGATCCTGCGAACGTTGCATTAGCAGCGATAAGTGCCCTACTATCGTGATCAATGGTCATTCTCTCAGAGAAGTAACCATAACTATTTGCACTACTATCAACGGAAACAATCTTTCCAGTTGTATTGAAACCAGTTACACCAGTCACTCCACTGATGGTGATGACATCATCAACCTTGAATGGGCAACCAGTACCTTCTGGTAAATCAATAATAGTAGCAGCTCCAGTCGTGATACCTGCAATCGGTGAGGATGCAGGAGTCAGAGCTAAAGTAGCAGAGCTTCCAGCAGGAACGAAATAGTCAGAGACGGTTGCAACAGCAGTAGTTCCAATAGCAACGTGTGCGTTGGCTGTTAAAGCAACAACTCTCAAAGTATCTGACTGAACAGTAAATTGTTCAGATTGTGCAGATGTGGTACTGGTGTTAAAACTGATACCATTACCAACTGGTGAATGTGCCATTACTCGTCCTCTTCTGTTTCGTATTCATCATCAATTTCACCAACTTCTTGTTCATATTCTGCAGATGATTCATCATCATATTCAGTTTCATCATCGGTAAGACCAAACATAGCGTCAGCTACGTAAGGTCTTGCAAACTCAACTCTTTCCGCAGCTTTTGCATAAAGAGCGTTTTTGATCGCATCACTGATATCAGAAGGAGAATCATCAGCAATAATCAAATCCATTAAATCGTCCATAAGATAAACACTTATACCTATGTTTTATTTATATTTCCCCTCCCTTGGGACTTTCTGGAGCCTCAACAGAACCAGTATTAACTTCCATATCTTGGGGAATATTGCCCATTCCGCCATTAGCTTGTGCAGCTTGCATTGCTACCATCATCTCTTCTTCTGATGGTGGAATGATACCCGCTTCTTTTTCTGCAGCGATTTGAACATCCTGTTCGACAATTTCAATGTCTGTCTGACGAAGAATCTTACGACGAACGTAATCAACTGAGAAGTACTTACCAATATATGGGTCGGCAGTTGCAAGAAGACCAAGACGTTCTTGCATCAGTTCGGCATCCTTCAGTTCGGAGAAGTGATTATCATAGAGATAATCATATTGAATATGATCACTCATTGCATCCCACTCTTCTGGACTGATAACGTTCTTGAGGATAAGTTGAGTTCTAAGGATATCGTGGAAGAGATTGCTGAATCTCTTTCTCATTCTTCCAACAAACTTGGTGAACTTAAGTTCGTCACGAAGAATCTCTGATGAACGCCCCAAACTGAAACCACTATCAATGTTCATTCTTGATTCGGGTACACCCAAAGAACGATAGAGTTTCTTTTGGAAATACTCAACGTCTGTCAGTTCTCCAAGGTTTTGACCACCGGGAAGAGTAGTAATTTCTGTACCACGTCCACCTTCTCTTCTGGGCAGCCAGAAGTCCTCCATCATTGACATATATTTCTTGTCATCACGAATCTCACCAGTGCCGGCATCGTAGGTGAGTTTGTTGCGATAACGACTCATTACCTCTCTGAGGTATTGTTCTGCTTTGACTTTTGGAAGGTTACCAACATCAATATAAAAAATACGACGTTCTGGAGCGCGAGACAAACGGTAGATAACCAGAGAGTCTTCAATCATTCTCAGTTGATTGAGTGCCTTGATAGCTTTATGAAGATATGAAAGAACGGTATGTTTGTTTCTATCTACCAAACCAGACGTGCAGTATGCGATTGCATCTTTTGCAATCTTAATTGCATCTCTCTGTTGACTGGTTACTGCAACTGAACCATATTGGTTCTTTTGATTTCCACCAGGAGTGTAGATAAAGTATTCCGTGATGCCTGGGAAGTCGTACTTTTCTACACTATTTTCGGAAGCATTGACAAGAACGTTAATATTGTCCCCGTTCTGTTTCTTCTGTTCTCTTACATATTTGATCTTGAGTGCATCAATGAATCTCAGTTCTTTGATGCCTTCTTCTGGTTTTGCAAGGTCGATTACTTTGTGGTAATATACACGACCATCAACATACCAGTTTCTGAAAATTTCGTGGGCTTTTTTGTCAAAGTCCAGCATATCTTTAATATACTGGAACTCTGTACGAATGATATCTTTTACTTTATCACTTACTTGAAGGTTCGAAAGTTCGATCTCTACGGGAGAGTCATTCAGATCAGACACAATGGCTTCACTGATGATGTCTTCAATTGCAGAATCAACCTCGGGATGCAGAGCCATTTCACGGTATCTGCGAATTAGATCGTATTCTGTTTTGAATACACCTTCTACGTCAAGATATTGACCATAAAAACCAGAAGCAAGATAATAGTCAGCCCCGTCCTCGTTGTTTTCGGGGACGGGGGAAACTACGGTCTTGGATGGTTTCTTGTATGAATCGTCAATAGAAAAACCAAAGAGAGAAGCCATTTTATAGTGTCTATACCTTTATAGAGGTATTTATCAATTACTCAGATCGTCAGCCTCGGCATCACCTTGGCCAACTCTGAATGCTTCCCACCAGTTGACTGAGAACTGAACTTGGAACTCTTCAATGGTATCAGTTGCACCATAGTCCAGATCGATCGCAGTAATCTGAGTTGGATAAATTCCGTGGAACTTATACTTTCTCAGAACAGGAATTTGCTTAGATCCTTCTCTGTCAGGAAGTCTACCAAGTTGCAGAACTGTTGCATCCTGTTGGTAAACGTTAGGATCAATAGTACCAGAATCATACTTGTGGTTATTGATCGCGTTCGACCATCTTTCCATTGCAGAACGAATGGAGAAGTCGGTGTCGTTGATGATGGTAACAGTCCAGGGATCAAAGGTTCTATCTCCAGCAACGTGAAGAATACGACCTCTGAAAGCAACAGGGATATCTCCAACGGTTGATGCGGGCAATTGAGCAGCCTTCACCATAAAACGCATTTTCTCTTCAATTGACTGCTCGCTACCAGCACCAGGAGAAGCAATACTCAGACCAGCAGGAAGTTGAATTTGAACTTCGAACAGATTAGGTCTGGCGCCGCCACCAATTAACTTACCCTTGAAATCATCAATTTGTCTGTCTCTAAATTGAATAGCCATTTTTTGAAAACTCCGTTAGTGTGTTCTTGTTATAATCAAACTCTACCAACGACTTCTTCAAACGCAACACCAGTTCTGGTGGCAACAAAGGTCAGACCA
>Ga0129333_10002607_pt1 | contig 16851 bp, 21 predicted proteins | sample CPB6_08_DNA_FD_94474 | JGI IMG/M metagenome (GOLD analysis project Ga0129333, IMG submission 94474) | Freshwater to marine salinity gradient microbial communities from Chesapeake Bay, USA - CPBay_Sum_0.6_0.8_DNA | ecosystem: Environmental > Aquatic > Marine > Coastal | place: USA: Chesapeake...
GCGAGGACGGACATTTAAAAATTCGTGGATTATTGCAGACGAAATGCAAAACGCGACACCAAGTCAGATGAAAATGCTGTTAACTCGACTAGGCGAAAACTCCAAGATGGTTATTACAGGCGACACGCAGCAGGCCGACCGTAGGGCCAAGGACAACGGATTATTGGACTTGCAAAGTTTAATTAAAAACTTTGATAGCCAATATATTGCTGGCGTGGAATTTGCAGTCCGGGATGTTCGTAGACATCCGGCTGTATCTGAAGTTCTTAAACTTTACGGGGAGGCTTAATACAGTTTAAATAATTCGTATAATGTAGTATCAAATGCAATATGATGAATGGCTATACCTCCTGCTGCACGCCATTCATCGATATTGCTCAATCTATCATCTATTAGAATATCACCCGGTTGACAGTGTTGCCACTTATCCTTACTATAAGGACCAAACATAACTGGTATTCCTGGGAAATGAGTTTGTGCCCACTCAACTTTATCAAAAAAAGCCCATTTTACATCATTGGCTTTTGGTACTGCTGTTAGAAATTGTAAGTTGTATTCTTTGGTAATGGCGAAGTCTTTGCATTCTTCTAATAGTTGATCAGCATAAGGAGTTTTTTTTAAATCTCTATATATTCGTTTATTTTCAGCTAAAAGTGTCCATTGATCATCTAAATAAATTCCTGCACTAGGCGGCAAACCCAAAGTCCTGTTGGCGTATTCATCGAAATCGGCGATTACGCCGTCCATGTCTATGTATAGTGTTGTCATTATTTCTTTAATTTATAATGTAAAGCATCAAGATAGTTGGTTTGGTTGAATAGTTTGTTTTCTAATCTTCTTACAGTATCTTTGAGATTATGTACCTCGCTATTCATTTTTTCAATTATTTCGTCTTGTTGTCTTATTTTTACATCATGTCGCATCAGATTGGGACGAGGAGGGGCATTAGGATCTACTTCCCGTTTACGCTTTTGACGCATGGCTTTTAACATCTTTGGATTCATATGTAATATTTATCGTTGGGGATGCTTGGAAATTTAATGGCAACAACTTTGGTATCTTCTAAATAATGTGCTCTGTAATCTTCCCCAGGTTCGCTCACGTAAATATCTCCAGGACCAAATTCTTCTCCGTTAATGACCATGCGTCCTTCCGTGATAAGTTGAACTTCGGTAATAACTTTGTGTCGGTGTGGTGTATCAACTGAGTTGGCTGAATTGCCTTGCCAACATACTTCAAAATCCTTGGTGCGTACTACTGCCTCAGGAAAGTCGCCAATGAACCATCCCCTAGCACCGGACTCACTCAGCCGGTACTTCTTCATTTGCTTTTTCCTTGTCCAATTCAGCTTGCATTTCGTCCAACATTTGATTGAAGTATTTGGGATCTAATTTTGCCATTACTTCAGTGATATACTTGTGGTAACCTTTGAAGAAGTATTTAAACAGCTCGTTGAAATCTTTGTTGTTATTAAAACTATTTTGTTCAACTTTTTTATCAGTTAGATTCATAATGACCTTAGCAGTCATTAGATCTTGTTGACGTATACGTGTGCTAATTTGTACCTGCTCGTCGTAACGAACGTTAGCAGGATCTTTCATGTATCCTGGAATATGCGTTTTTTTAGAATTTTTAGGTTTAGTTAAGTAGTGTGCTACTAGATAAATGTTTTGTTTTTTCATAGTCGACTAAGTTCCACTAAAGTTGCTGATAGATTTACTTCAGGATCTCCAACAATTGTATGATAATAAAGACCTTTGCGTATAATGATAATTGCTTCGTCTTGGTTTTCAACCGATCCCCACAAATCTAAATTATTGTATAACCATTTAAACACTTCTTCAACTTCATCGGGGGATGTGTGTGTACAAAGCAATGTTCTTGCTTCTCTTATTTTGCCTTTTTTAAATAACTCAATCACTTCTAATTTATGATCAGCTGAATTGGATCCACTGGAAGTTGTAGTTATAGTTAACTTGCCACTGACACTATTGGTTTGCAGTAATTTCAGACAACTACGTAAGTCTGGATAAGTTGCTTTAACATAACTGTCCAATGTGTCTAGATCAAATTCAACGCCCTCGTTGATCAAAACAGTTGCGGCTCTACTGGTAAACTCTGTTTGATCAGTTTTATCTATAATTATTTGTTGGCAACGAGATTTTAAAGGGCCAATAATTTTGTGTGCAAGATTTGCAGTTAAAATAAATCTAGCTTGACTTTGATAAGTTTCCATTAGGCCCCGTAGTATGGCCTGTGCGTTATGGGATAGATAGTCAGCTTCGTCCAGTAGTACAATTTTTAAATCACCAAACGGCATTGTACTTACAAAACCTTCGATTTTACTTTTTAGGAAATCTACACCATTGTCTCTTGATGCATTTACTTGTAAAAAATCGTATTCGTCGATATTTAAAGTGTTGACAAGAATTTTAGCAAGAGTAGTTTTACCGGTACCAGCAGGGCCTGTAAACATCAAGTGCGGAATACTTTTCTCTCGAATAAAGTATTCTATTTGTTCCCGTTGTGCTGGGTCAGTGAAAACATAACCATCTAGTGTTCGTGGTCGATATTTTTCAGTCCAAAGTTCTTTCATTTGATTAAATTGCGTAAATTGTTGAGGGCATCTGGTGATAGTAACATTGTGAATCTTGTTTGTTCTGCCTCAGGATCTTTAGCTGTTTCCCACTGGCTTGTAATTTTCAAAGAATAATAACCTTGCGGATTTTGCACAGGAGTGAAATATCCGTAAGTGTGATATCCATCCACGTCACTTAATTGTATTTTCATAAATTGTCCTTGTGTAGGCAGATTAAATCTTCACTGCGATTGTTTGGATTGGCTTGTTCCATTGTTTCTGGGTCGAATGCTATATATCCGGCATCGTCAATCACTCTAAACAGTTCTTCAGAATCTGCTCGACTGTATTGAGCAAACCATTCAGTAAACAGCACAGGTTTATATTTTACTAGAATATCGCGAATATTGCGAATGATTTCTATATCATGTCCTTCGGTGTCAGTTTTTATAAAACCAATCTTGTCAACTTCGTCAATGGTTAGATATTGCGCCAACATGGTTTCCAACGTCATACCGGATACTGTAATACTTTCGCCGCTCATTCCCGACATACGTGCTTGAGTTTCTGCATCCCAAGTTTCTCCTACAAGCCCGCCATTGCACATACCATTGTGATGGTCTTTAAAAACCAAGTTGTCTGCATTTTTGTTTGTTACTGCCTGTTGTGCTACAACAAATCTACCGCCCAAATGATGATTTATTGCACAATTTAATTCAAGATATGGTCTTATGGTATGATTGGGTTCTACAGTTAGCACAGTACCACGACTGTACACCATCATGGGAATGGCCGTATCACCTGAATGCCCGCCAATGTCAATGCAGGTCATTCCGGGTTTGATCCATTTACTCCAATGATTTTTTTCTACATAATAATCAAAAATAGTTTTAAAATCCGGCACACGCTCGAATTGGTGATCCATTTCCAACCAGTAACAGTATTCATTGGCAAAGCCGTAGGAGTCTAGCTCAAGTTGATGAGCTCGTCTTAATGGTGTTGTTGATATCATTCGTAAACTTCTCTGGTTTTTCTTTCAGCATGTACTGCTGTAGAAATAGTGTCTATGTTTTCAGGTCGGGTATCGCTTACAAAAATAATCGCCTCAGGATCCGCTCGGCGTATTGTAACTTCCTGGCCTTCTTTAAATATTTTTGTGCCGTGGCTCCATCTACCGTGTTCAATAAGCACCCATTGTCCCACATGAATGTCACGCTGTTCGGGTCCGGTAGCAAATACTCTCGCCCATCGCGGTCTAATGCCATCTGTTTTTCCATCGTCACCTAATAGTACTATACCGCTGGCCAATTGTCTACCTTCAAAACTCATGTCTGTGACAATAACATTGTTTCTTAAAGGTCTAATTTCGCCATCTATGTTTAAACCAAATTGATATCCACGTTTTTGATCAAACGGATTTTCGACTGCCATAATTTCCTCTCTTAAATTCTGCTAGGACCAGTTTTTTTGGGTTGAACTGGCTCGGCAAGTTTTGTCTGAGATACCGAATCTGCCAATTTTCCACGTAAATTTGTTTTGACTTCTTTTTCGGATTCTGCAGTTTCAAAATTGTTGTTGGTTGGTTCTACCCATTCATCTACTAGATCTTTGGTTTTTCTCGACTGATGTGGCTGCGGCGGAGAATCTATTGCCACCGGTGTATTCAATTTGTAGTATTCTTTCATTACCTGTTCTTTGGTTTGCTCAATTTTGCCTCCTGGGCCTAATTTATCGCCGCGAGCATTGACTTTCATGTTTCCTACGGCAATTGTTTTTTCATTTTCAGAAATAAGTGCATCAAGATTGACTTGCTTGCCGTTTGCTGTTGTGTATACTTTTTTCATATAACTCTCCTTAAGCCTATTTATCGTAAAAATTCAGTGATATCTAAATCATAATATATACTGTTAATTTTATGAACTCCGATTAAGTATAAAACATAACTTGCTACACTAGATCCTCTGCCCACTCCCCAAATTACATTATGTTTTCTCCAGGTATCTACCAAATACTTGAGTTGTTTTAATAAAGGAAATAAATTCCTTTCCTGGTATAAAATTAGTTCTTCGCCTACTCTTTGTAATTCTTCTTGTGTGTTGCACTGATCTAGTACCCACTGTGCAATGTCCATGTCTTTGTATTCGACTGTCATTGACCAAATGCTTTGATTTGCACTATCAAATTTTTCTATATCTACTGTATCCAAATTATATAATTTTAATATAGGTAAATCTGCAAAAAAATCAGTTACCGAATTATTATATGTCACTGGATCAGTGACAAGGATTTTAGATATGTCTATATTTGGATTTTGATATAACAAATCGCACAATTCATCTGCAGATGCATATGCTATACCTAAGTGATTATAATTCATTGGATATCAATGATACCTTTAAATTTATCATTCTTATTTTCTATTTCTTCCAAGGTTTTACGATTACGCTTATCCATTTCAAACTTGTAGTTTTCTAATATCATCTGCATCTGGGGAATAACACTCATGGGCCCAAATTTATGAGCTTGGTTGAATTTGGCCATCAATTCATTGTATTTTTTGTGCAATTCTTCGTTTGATAATTCCTCAAGATTTCCTACCAAAGGATGCATTATAGATCTCCTTGAGCCCTATTTTCAGAGTAGTGTACATCAAACTCACCACCTGGATAACGGGCTTTTAATTTATTTACATTTTCCTCGACAACGTCATTTGGATTTAATCCTAGTGCCCGGCATGCATTAATCCAATACCATAGTACATCTCCTAGCTCGCGTTTCATATGAAATACATTTTCTTCTGTTAGTGGTTTACCTTGAAAATATATCTTTTTTGGAATTTCGCAAAACTCTCCGGTTTCTGCTGCTAGTCCTAACGCTGCTGTAAGCAGTAATGGAACATTGATATCCGGACCGTGACTTTGCGTTTCTGCATTCCAATTTCCATCAAGTTGATCTAACCTATTCATAAAGGTAGTAAGATCATTGGAAGGTTTACTAGTTACAGCTTCTACAAACTCTTTGTATCGTTGTAAATCGACGGTCATAAAAAAACTCCTAAGTTTGCATTATTATACTGTATGCATACTTAGGAGTCAATTTTTTAGAATTTTAGTATCCTATACCACCTGCCCATGGTACTCCCATTGTGGTACCAATTGCTATATTGGCCGCTGTGCCCACTGGAGTCCATTTTATATAACTGCCTGCCAAAGTAGCAAGAGTTTGAGTGCTTTGAGCTGCACCAAAATTTAGAGTAGGACATAGTGTTCCTTGCCCGTTGACTCTAAAAATTCCTTTAGCTCTTATCATAAAGTTACTAGGTGTACCTGCTGCTACTATAGTCGTTGCCGCTGCACCGTAGCCTTGTAAAATTCCTGTATTATAGAAATGTGTTCTTGAAGCCGCACTTGACACCGTACCACGTGCAGGTACAAACACCGTGTCATACTGTAGATAAGTTACAGTGGCATTGCCTAAGAATTTTAACGCAATGTTTGAACTGGTAAGAGCTGCACTTGCTTCACAGTGAACTTTCATTTCCATTTCGTAAGTTGTACCAGCAGCTAACATTACGTTACCTATCCATAAACCTGCATTGGATTCAGGAGAGCCTGCAGCAAGATTTCCGAATAAGGGTATCTCTGTTATTGTATTAACTCTATTTAACTGAGCTTTACCCCATAAGTCGATATTGCCACCCAAAAGATAATAATGCGTGGTCGGGATTAAAGCTTCTCCGGACGAAGTAATGTTAGTAGGTGCAAAGTATAAAACATTGGAAGCGGTACCAGTTGCTCCTACCCCAAGATTAGCTTCTAATGCACCTTGCTGTACTCCGGTAATGTTTCCACCGGTGGCCCCTACTCCGAAGCTAATTGGAACTATACTAGTTGATCCAGCTGGTAAGTTTAAATTACCAGCAATACCAACACCGCCACTTACTACTAATGCACCTGTTGTGGTTGAAGTTGACGTAGTAGTTGCTGCAACAACCACATTGCTAGTTGTAGATGAACCTAACACTGCATTGCCAGTTACAAACAAATTGCCACTTACACCTGCACCGCCTATTACTACTAAAGCACCAGTTGTAGAGCTGGTAGAATCTGTACCGCTTGGAGCAACAACGTTACCACCTGCACCGGAACCAACAAAAGCTGTAGCATAAACTGTACCACCGACTCTGATATCACCGGTAACACCCGCACCGCCACGTACAACTAATGCACCTGTGGTTGTTGTACTTGAACTGGTATTTGAATTTGCGAGTATATTCCCTTGGAATATACCTATACCGCCAGCAGATAAATTTCCACTAGCAGATAAACTTCCACTGGCAGTTATATTGTCCAATGATAAGTTTCCGCTAATTGTAAAACCAGACAAGTCTACATCGCGATTTCTGATTAAATCTTTAATGCCAATTGTGGTTCCGCCATCGACTGTAAAAAACTCAAAAAGATAGTTTGTGTTATTTGCGATTTCGGCTGCTGAAAATGTTATAATAGGAGGACTTGTACCGCTTAAACCGGCAATGGTGTCTGGATCTCCCAAGGTTACTGCACTAGGCAATGTAAGTGTGTAACTTGCACTTGGATTAACTATCCATAATTTAACAGAAGCAAGCTGATTATTGGTGTTTGAGGGGAAACTGAACGACAAAGTTACCGAACCTGCCATGGTAATTTTTTGATAATTGCCGTTTGCAAAATTTACTGTGACAGATCCGCTGGAACTACCAATATTGTTGTAAGTTTCTCTCCAGGCAGTAAGAGACGGGTTAGCTATAATATTGCCTGCAAAATCGTTATCTAAAGTTGTGTTACTTAAAGCTGATTTTAAAATAGCTTTATTTTGAATATCTTCAATTTCTGCTTTTACAAAAGTAAAATTATTACGGATGTTGGTAAAATTATCACGGAAACCTTGACTGTCATTGTCTTGCCCTGCTATAGGGTAGGTACCATCGATATTATTTGGATTAACTTGGCTTGTCATTTATACAAATACTCCATTTTGTGGGAACTTGATATATTTATCCTTAGTTTCGGGTTTGACATATTTGTCCCTGTTGGTGCTAAAGTTTGTACCGCCGCGGACACCTTGCGCTCCTCGCTGTACATCGCGCTCGCGTACACAGCATGTGCCGCCATCAAAAGTGGTTTCGGCTGTTCTAATTGTGGTAGTTGCTGGCACAAAATAAGGTATTGCGCCACCTGAAGTGGTTGTATATCTTAAAATACTTGTAGGATAACTTTTACCTGATCTGATATAAACTTGTTGATTGAATACTATTTCATTTTGAAATACTAATTTTACCTCATTATCACCGCCCTGATCAAAATATCCATTCATTAATTCACCGGATGGGCTGTCAAATCCAACATCATCGCCATCAAAACCTATTTCAGTAAGATTTTCCCAAGTCAGTTGCCAAGCGCCTCCTCTTTTGTTGACCACAGACGGGTTTGATATTTTGTCAAGATAACCTGGTACAGTATTATTATTTTCGTCTACCCAGCCGTCATTTTCTTCATTTACAAAACCTTCCTGGATCCTGAATATAATAGTTTCCCCGCGGAGAAAATTAACTACGCCGTCTATATAGAAACTTGCTCTTAGCACACTCAACAGCGTATTATTGATATTGTTAAATGGTACGCTGACAGCATAGTCTACCCTGGTTTCCCCGTTTATTTTAATTAAAGATCCCGATGTGGCAGAGATGTTAGACGACAACAGCAGGGTAGTCGATGAAGGTGCAGACGAAACTGCAACCACTTGTGTATTCGCCGATATATTAGAATTTAAATCCAACGACGATAGCACCCAACCGTACGCCACAGAAACAGAACTAGGAATAGTAATATTAGCAGAATTAGTAACTGTGTTAGTAATAGTGGTTTGTACAACATCCCCGGATGTGGATTGGTTTACATACTTGTCAAACGTGGTTTGAACACTTGGTTCGAAAGTTGCTGTAACAGGATTATAAAATTCTGATAGATAATTATCCCATTGATATCTATCTGCAACAAAGCTAAAATTAATTTCGTTATTAGAGAGATTTTGTTTTAGTCTATATGCCACCAACTTACTAGCGCCAGGTTTGACATAAGCCAACACAATAGCTCTAGTTAAACCAGGAATACGTCCATTTTCTTGAACAGTATACATCCAGGTTGGCAATGCGCCCCTATTTGAATAGCCTAAAGCTCGTTCAACTCTAGTTTGCATGTTGTTAAAACTATTTGGATATATAGTCTTGTATTCTGTGTCATCTAACACAAATCCATTGGTTATATTCAAATCTATTCGCAAGGCCGGGCCTAATGTATCATATGCCTGACTGTCTTGAGCATCAACATATACCACTTCATATATGATATCTCCGTTTTCATTTTTGGCTATAGCAGTTTTGACCTCACCAAAATTTATAACTTTATTGTAGTGATTGAGTCTGATAGCATCAACAAAAGAAGCAGCAGTACTGGGCAGCAATCCTGCTAAAAATAAGAATTTGAAGGATTTCGCCACCCCAAAATTTGGATCATCTGGTCTGTAGATCAACGAGTCAATGAATATATCTTCATTGCTTGTTAGGGATCTTAGCAAGTTTCTGTCCGATTCTGACGGCAAAGATCTCAGGTAGATATTTTCGTAAGGGGACAAGTTCCTTGGCCTTACCATTATTGTAAATTCTTTTTTGGCAGATGAAGTACCGTCGATAGTTGTTGCTTGAACTGTAAATCTAGCCAATTGATCAAATGTTGTATTGCCACTATCTATAGATGTAGAAATAGAATTTGTTGTTGTAGATTTAATTGTTGTTAAATCAAGATTGAAAAAAGTTAAAAGGGTACCTTGTTCTACGTAAATGGCCGGTCTAACTTCGATCGAAGTATCGTCTATTATAGCTGTTATTCTGCAACCCGAAGATACGCCAGGTCCTGCTATTTGCATACCGACTACCAAATCTGTAGTATTAGTCAAATTCAAAGTGGCGCTGGCGCCATCCAATGAAAAATATCTAAAAGTGGTTCTTCCTATCAATCTACCAGACGGTAAAAATTTAGTTCCTTGGGGTAATTTTTTATAAGGATCTTCATAGGAAAAAGCATATGAAAGTTCTTTTCCTAAAGTGTTATAAGCTTCCACTGACAATTCACTGATTGCCCCGTTATCAATATAACCCAAAAAGCTAGGCGATGTCCATACTATTTCTTCATTTAAAGTGCGCTGTACTACTAGGTCAAAAGATGCAACGTCGCTTTTGCTGTCAGGGAAAGCAGTTCTAAATGCAGTAACTTTAAAATTATAAGTGACAAATTCCTCGGTCTGAGAAGGCAAGGTTCCAAACACCCACCCAGTTTGCTCATTTATAGACAATCCAGTTGGTAACCCCGACGACCCTTGATCAAACAGCAAAGTATCAAAACCCGAATTGACTTCGATGAATAAAATTTGTATATTGTCTGTCAATGAAGGTGTGGCACTGACAAAGGTAAGTTGATCGCCTACTGTGGTATAGTCTGTATACGGTGTCAGTAAAATGTCATTCAATCTTACTGTAATACGGGCAGCATTGGCTGGTGCAGTATTGAGAGTGTATGGACCACCAGTGCCATCGCCATTTAAATTTTGTTCTGTAGGATAATCTAAGTCATCCATACCGCTAAAATCTAATTCATTGATTTCCCAAGACACCTGCTCGTCTTCTGGATCATATGCTAAAAATCTATAGGCAAAAACACTTCCAGATGTAAGTATGGGTAAACTGTCGGGATTATTTAAAATAATCGGTCTGTACAGATCATCTGCATCAATGGTGATAAAAGTATTGTTAGTGAGCGTGATATCATTATCGGCACTAAAGTTGCCTTTGCTTACAACCAGCAAAACTACATTTTTTGTTTCAAATTTAAGTCCATCAGATATTTGTAGTTGAAAATTATAATATCTGTCGGTACTTTGAAGTTTTGGATCATAAATGTTGCTATCATTGTCTATGGCGTCATAGCCCACTTCTGATATGTTTTCGCCAACAAGTCCAATATAGCCGCTTAACAATCCCGACGATGACATGGACACTCCGGGCGGAACTGATCCTGAAACAATAGTAAAGACTGGAGTGGTGTTTGGATTATCAACTGTGTATTCAAATTGATATTCTAAGAAAGATCCATCAAACCAGGCACCTATCAAACCGGTGGGTAACACAATAGAAGGACCAGAATTGTTTGTAACTGTGACGTAAAACGATCGGTCTGAAACTTTTCCCTGGGGATTTGTAGCTCTAACCGTAAATGAAAAAATTTGTGTAGAATCGTAGTTGTTTTGGAGAACCGGTATACCTCGCAAGGTACCTTGTCTGGTCACATATAACCCGGCCGGAACACTACCACTTATCAAGCTGTAAAATAAAGTTTGTTCGTCGCTGTCTACAGCTTCAAAAGAAAAAGAAAAAAAATCAGATTCCGGTATTGTGCCTAAATTACCTCGGGGTGTTGACCAAGTAATTGTACTCATTACAGAATTACTGCCTCAATGATTTTTGTTCTATTACTAGAATTTGATTCCAATGCCTTTGCAAAAATTCTTACTCCATAACCTGTGTCAGAGCCCACACTTCTAGCATACCCTGGAGTGGTTGATGTGACCAAGAGATCGCCTTTGGCCACAGGACCTGTTACTCTCACCGGCACTCGACCTCGCAGCGCCACTGGTAATCCTTCTGCTGTATTATTCATGAGATAAGCTGGGTTTTGACTTATTACCCCTGCCACCCGATGATCGGCCAATTCATTGGTGGTCGTTATTTCAAATTCACCACCGAAAACTACAACAGTACCGTATTCATATGCTTGATCGGATTTATAAATTTCTGCCAAGTCAGCGTAGTTGGCTGTAACAGACGTTCCCCTAAACGTTTCTGCGAAAACATTGTTCCACCAGTCTGTAGAACTGCCTAGGCTATGAGTCAAATTACCATTGGTAGGTAATACACTGCCATCGACAATAATGTTACCAGTAGCAGTAATGCTTCGACCGGCAGATCCTCCTATGTGTATGTTACCAGTTTCAATTGATAAACCACCTCGTACTCTTACATCACCGGAAGTTGTGGAAGTTGCTTGAGTATTGCCCGATGTTACTAGTGCTCCACTAATATCAGCATCATAAGTCCATAGTTTTAACCAACGATCGTTGGTTGCGGTGCCCAAAGAATAAAGTTGGTTACTGTTTGGACTAATGTCATTTACATTGAGCTGACCATTAATGTTCAAGGTAGTCAGAGTCCCTAGACTGGTAATAAATGGTTGCGCTGGTGTAAAAATATTTCCCTGAACATTGGATCTAATGTTTCCGCCTGTTTGCACATGAATATTAGCTGCCCATATATTACCTGCTACACCTAATCCGCCAGTGGGTATTCTCACTGCGCCGGTAGATACACTTGTGCTTTGTGTTCCGTCATTGAATATAGTTGCCAGTCCAACAGTGCCGCCATTGAATGCTGTGGCCGCTGTTTGCACAGGACTTCCGTTAATGTAGATAGTGTCTAGCCCTGCAAAGTACATGTTACCAACATGGTACCCTTGCACTGCAAGATTTCCAACATTTGCAAAAGTTGATACCACATTACCGGCTACATAAAGATTTCCAAGAGTGCTTATCCCGCCTGCTACACGTAAAGCTCCTGTGGTATTGCTTGTAGTAGTTGTTGTGTTACTGAGTAACAGTTGTCCAAATTGTACATTGCCAAATGTACCTGCGGTTATAACATTAGAAGTATCGGTGATATCGTCCAAGTAAACCAAACTTCCGGTAGTATTTTGCCATCCTAAGAAGCCACGTTTTTCAATTCCGTCGTAGTATTGCCATTCTAATCCTATATCTTTACCGTCATCCAAAATCAATGGTGTGGCAGAATAGTGAATAGATAGAATTGGTGTTCCTGTCTGTTGACTTTGAGAAGCTGCTTGCGCTCCACTAACTGTTAGATTACCAAGAATAGTAACATTACCAACTATATAGGCTCCGTTACTCTGTACGTAAAGATTACCACCTAGAGCACCAGTTACAGTTAAATTGTTTGAAGTGGTCGAATCCGCAGTAAGTGAAGTGTTTGATACTATTACTCCGCCGGTTACACTTACTGCACTAATTGTACTTGCCTCTGATCCTGCAAATAAACCTCCGTTGATGTAATCAAAGTTGTTATTTACTGTTTGAAAAGCTGTACGTATAGGATCGCCAGATCCGTCGTTAGCTGTTGCACCTATATCAATTAAATTAATCGCCATTTTATATTCCGTTTACTCTATTTAACCGCCCAGATTCTTAATTCTTTCTGCCAATTGATCAAGTGCAGATGATATAGTAGTTACATTGCTTGTCCAGTTTTGATAGTTACCCATGGTATAAAGTTGAGCTCCTACATTTGCATCTAAAGTGGATAGGTCCACTATAACATTTCCAATATTGGCATTCAGACTGACAATTGATGTTGCTTGTGTGGCAGCATTTGCATTAGCATAAATTTGGTAGGATCCTAAGTTGGCAGAAAACATAGGAAGATCAACTATCTGAATATTAGCCCAGGTTTGATACGCACCAACATTTGCATTTGTTGCATTAATTGCAGTTGCTTGTGTGGCAGCATTGGATATTAAATTGTCAAGCGATTGTGACTGTACGACTGCATTAGATAGCAATGAACTCAAAACACTAGATTGTGAAGCAGCATTTGCATTAGCAAATGTTTGATATGCACCAACGTTGGCATTTAATGAATTTATTGCTGTGGCCTGTGTTGCTGCATTTGATTGCAATGCAGTAATGTTTGTTGATGCACTGCCCAAGTTAGCATCTAGTGTCGCAAGCGTTGCACCTTGGGTGGCAGCATTGGATATCAAACTATCAAGCGACTGCGCCTGAACAACTGCATTACTAATCAAACTTGTTAAACTGGCTGCTTGACCGGCAGCGTTGGCATTAGCAAACGTTTGATATGCCCCAATATTTGCGTTAATAGAATTCAATTCCAAAGCCTGAGAACCGGCATTGGCTAGTAAATTGTTTATATTGGTTGTAACTGTGCCTAAATTTGAATTAATTGAATTCAGCACTGATCCTTGTGCGGCTGCATTAGATATCAGGTTGTCAATTGATTGTGATTGTGTTGCAGCATTGGAGATCAATTGGCCAATTGAAGTTGCTTGAGTCGCAGAATTAGCATTAGCAAATGTTTGATATGCACCAAGATTAGCATTTAGATTATCTAACGCCTGACCTTGTGTGGCAGCATTTGACAACAAAGTGTTTAGACTGACAGCTTGTGTGGCAGCATTTGACAACAAAGTGTTTAAGCTCACTGCCTGTGTTGCTGAATTGCTGGTCAACGATTGTATCTCTAGCGACTGAGTAGCTGCATTGGCAGTCAATGAATCTAGTAAATTTTGTTGCGCCGCGGCATTGCTTTGCAAACTGGAAATAGCCAAGTTGGCCGCTGCAATATTGGCATTGATAAGATTTATTTGTGTGGTTTTAGTGCCAACGTTGGCCTCTAACAAAGAGATTTTGGCATTTGCTGCGGTAACATTAGCATTAATTGAGTTTACATTGGCCAGAATTGCGTTGGAACTCAATGCCAAACTGATCGACGAATCAACATAAGAAACATTTGCTTTGACACTGACCAGGTTATTGATTTGCAGTGCTTGTGCAGTGGCATTAGCCAACAAAAATGAAATGTTTGCACTGTAGGAAGCAACTTCAGCATTGGCTGCGGTTATGTTTGCACCAAGTGAATTTATGCTGCTATTTAGATTGGCAACGTTTGATGCTATAGATGTGTTTACATATGATTTTGCTGCTGCTTGGGCAACATCATTGACAGTAAGAACAATGTTTCCAGTTCTTCCTGCTACTGAATGCACCAAAACATTGGCAGCGGTGACTTGAACGTTTCCACTGTAAAGTTCAGTGAAATTTTGGTTTATTTTTGTAAAAGCGTCTCGTAACTGATCACCAGTGCCATCGCCGGCTACGTTGCCTACTGTGACAAGTTGTTGTGCCATAAATCATCCTATATAATAGGTATTTATGGCTTTTGGGATTTAAACTGTTTTGGTTAGTAAGGAGTGAAACTGCTACCGCAACCACATGTGGTTTGAGCTTGTGGGTTGTCAATGCTAAAGCTGGCACCCATAGCGTCTTCGGTGTACTTGATTTTGGCACCTTGCAGATATTGTGCGCTCATGCTATCTACCAGCAGGCCAACACCGTCGATGTTGAGATCAAAATCGTCTTCGTTTTGTTCTTGATCAAAGGTAAATCCATATTGCATACCCGAGCAGCCGCCGCCCTGTACAAATATGCGTAGTTTAAGATCCGGATTACCTTCTTCGGCTATTAGTTCTTTGAGTTTGTTTACTGCACTAGTTTGTAAATCAATCATGCACGGTCCCCTGCGTAAATTCTTCTATTGACATAATCCCAATTGATTATACGCCAAATATTTTTCAAGTATCGTTTCTTGTCTGCGCCATAATCATTAACCCAAGCGTGTTCCCACCAGTCTACTAGCAGTGCTATATCTGTGCGCTTGGCGTGGTTTTTGATAGTTTTAATTTTACCATCTCTGCTGAGATAAATCCAGTTTGACCCTTGAAGTTTCATTGCTTCCGCTTCGAAGTCCTTTTTAAAATCTGAAAAGTTTCCAAAATGCCTATTGATAAGTGCTAGGCTAGCACCAGTTGGACTATTGCCATTTTTTGGTGCTCGCAATTGCGGAAAGAAAATATTGTGTAAATATGCACCTGCTTCATTGAATGCGGAGTCGCCTTCGCCTTTGTTGTAACGATTTACATAACCACGGGCCAGTTTACCATAATGATTTTCAAGTGTTGTTTTGCTCATGACAGGAGACAATGCTGTCATTGAGTATGGTAATGATTTTAGTTCTAGTTTCTTGTTGTCTTCTAGTAGGTCAATGATGTCACGCATAAATCTATTTAGTGCGATATACTATACGACCACGATGCAAGTCATACGGGCTCATTTCAATTTCTACACTATCACCGGCCAATATACGTATATTATTCTGTCGTAGTTTTCCTGCTATTGTTGCTATTATTTTGTGCTGATTTTCTAATGTAACTCTAAACATGGCACTGGGTAACAGTTCATCAACTACACCGGTCATCCTAATTAAATCTTCTTTTCCCACAAATTTCCCTATAAAATACCTATTTATCTACGCATTGAACTGATATCTTTGGCTTCTTGGTCTGAAAAAATAGGCACTGCATTGCTCTTGTGCATAGTGCCAATACCCACAATATTGTCGCCAGTGTATTGCATAGGTTTGCGAACATTGACAGGTCCACGCACGCCAGTATCTAAGCTGGGCACACGTGGTTGATCAGCGTCACGACGCAGTGGTTTGGCAGCAACAAAACCGCGGCGCTCAAGCTTGACTTTGGTTTTGGGTGCATATTTGTCTTTGATGGCCTGCCATTCTTGTTCAAGAATTTCAGCCTGGTGTTTTTGCTCAGCACTGGCCCATTTCTTTTTACCCTTGCGGCGGCCCGTCATACTCAGCCAAGGGCCTTCCATGTGCATACTCATAGCTGCTCCAAATAAGTTTACAGAATTATATTATAACACTAAGCAGATTTAATGTCAATGGGATCTAGTACTTTGGTAATTGCGGATTTGTCATTTACAATCAAGATTTTGTGCCTGGGATAATAAATTTGTATATTTTTGGCAGCATCATCTTCGGTTGAGCCTTGACCCAAGAACTTGTTGTTTTTACCGTAGGCCAACACAACACTATGACCGTTTTCCTCAACATGTTCGAATCGCAAAGCCAGGACTGACCTTTCGGCTTCTTTTAACAATCCAGCTTCCTCTACTGCGTCATTGATTTTGTGTTTCAATTGTTGCACGAAAAACCAAGAACCCAACAACTGCCACATAAGGTAAAAGAAAACAGCCCAACCAAGGATATCAATAATGTCCATTTTATGTCCAAAGTGATTGACGGATTTTAATTAGACGAATCATCATTTCTTCGTCCTCTTGATTATACTTATCTTCGATTGCCTGCGTAGCGTCTAGTGCTTGACGACTCTGCTCTCGTTCTTCCTCGGTGCGATCCTCGAAGTCAAGAAAATCAACACCACTGGCTCTACGCTGTTCGCAATAAGCCGACCAACCACCCACATCATGTGGATCAGGCCGATTTGGATATACTTCCGTCC
>Ga0129333_10002609_pt1 | contig 16844 bp, 11 predicted proteins | sample CPB6_08_DNA_FD_94474 | JGI IMG/M metagenome (GOLD analysis project Ga0129333, IMG submission 94474) | Freshwater to marine salinity gradient microbial communities from Chesapeake Bay, USA - CPBay_Sum_0.6_0.8_DNA | ecosystem: Environmental > Aquatic > Marine > Coastal | place: USA: Chesapeake...
CCCGGTGCCGCCCGAACCGCAGCTCTTGGCCAACTTAGCCGTGAAGCCGGTGGCCAGCAGTCAACGATACTTAACCAAGCGTACTTATCTGCATTCCCCGCCCTACAGGGCATGGCTTCAGAGACAGGTAGTTTTGGCCTACAGCAAGCCGGTGCTGGATACCGTGGCATTGAGGGCGCAGGCGCTACCAATAAGCAGTTAATGGACACCTATCAACAACAGAAGGCTTCGCAGCTTGGTCTTATCGGAAGTCTGGCAGGTGCCGCTGGTAGCATGGTAACTGGTGGGCTCATGGCTGGTAAGGGCGGTAGGCCTGGCACTCCTTTCTCAAGTGCCGTAATGAATCTGCCAACTTCATCCGGGCCGAACGCAGCGCTTTCATTCTTCCAGCAAAACCCCGGAGCATTCAGTGGGCAATTTACTGCAAATCCTTCAGTCCTAACTGGCTACAGGGCATCACTATTTGGGAACCCATAAACTATGGCACAACAAGATCAACTAGGTCCATTCTCAAGCTATCTGCAACAGATGCAGCAGCCCATCGCCCCTAAGCCAACCGGCATGGAAGGCACTGGGATGGGCATTGCCAATATTGCCATGAACTTCTTACAGGGCCTTCGCCAAGGCAGGGCGCAAAAGTACATGCAAAAAGAAGAAGAGGAAGCTCGCAAAGAGCAGATGCTTCTTAGCGCAATGCAGAACATCCAGAAGGCGGACCTACTGCCAGAAGTCAAAGCTCAGTACGAAGCTAAGATACAGAGAGAGTTTGCTAAGCGCGTTGGCGGGGTAAGGGAAACCTCAAGGGATACGGGCAACCCGCTAACCGATTTCTTTAAGCAAGCAGGTATGGCTATTGTTGGCGGCCCAGTCCCAGGCGGCAAGAAGGCTGACTTGGATATGAACGTAGCCCTTGAAGCTTTTGCTGCTACATCAGACCCACGGCTGTCAATAAAGCAAGCTGTATTTGAAGCTAACCAGCGGATGTCGGATGAATATAGAAGAATTTCTGATATAGCAGAAGCAAATAAAACCCCACTAACAGATGAGCAAGTTAGAAAGAATCCAATTATATCAAGCGAGCACAACAGGATAGCGAAGTTATCCGGCGCATCTGCCTCATCTCTACCTACATTCTTGCAGTCAACGACCTCTGCCATGTCTCCATGGGCATCTCAAAGAATGTACAAATCTCAAGAAGATTCAGAGCAAAAAGCCAATGACTTTAAGCTTCTATCTACTCCACCGAGAGAAGACGAAGATCCAGAAGAATACTTTGAGGCAAGGCGAGAGGCTGCCTTTAGGCAAAAGATTCCTGCCAGCAATTTCTCTAAGAGCCCAGACGATTATTTCAAAGACGACAAGGGAAATGTTTTCGTAGGTCGCAGATATAAGAGCGGAACTATTAACTTTGTAGTTGATGCGCAAACCGGCAAGATAGTCAAGATAGCTACTCCCGCCTCTAAATCAGATAAAGAAGAAGTAACTCCTTCCAATCTTCCGGAGTTGATTCAAATCGCAAAGTCTCAAATCTCAAGCGCTGGACTAGATGACGATATCGCCCGCTCTTTTGATGCAAGAATTCCAAGTTTAAGAACGAAGGACGATTTTAGAAAGTTTGCAAAAGATTTAACTGATACAAAAATTAGATTCATTATCGAAAGCAATCGAAATGACTTTAATTCACTGCGACTGCAAGAAGACATAGTCAAGCAGGTTGGTTCAGATTTAGCCGTCAGAGCAGGCAGGGAATCGGATGTTCTTTACAAGACCGTTAAAGACGCGAAAGACTACATAGAGTACGAAGACGGTGCGCCTAGAGAAAATATCAAAAAGAGAATGGCTTTTCAAATTTCGTTAATTAACGCCGCCGCAAAATTCACAGACCCCAATAGCGTTATTAGACCAAGCGAAGTCCAAGTGTGGGGAGATAAGTCGGCTTTATTTGAAAAGTTTTCCAAAATGCTTAACGATGCACGTACAGGTACAAAGCTAACGCTCAACGAAGCCGAAGAGCGAGAGCTTATGAATTTAGTCACTGACCTCTACAGCAAGATTCAGCAGCAATCTCTATCGAGAAAAGAATCTTTTTATCATTTGTTTCTAAGAACCAAAGCTACGCCAGAGCAGGCGAAGATACTATCGGAGCTTGAGACCGGGCCGGTCCCAACGACAGGAGCCTCCCCTGCGATCAGTCCTGCCAGCCCAGTCGCCCCAAGACCAGCGGCATCCCCGAAGCCAGCAGTACCTCCAAAGTCAGCGGCAACATGGACGACTGAAGGATTTGGAAAGAAATAAAGTATGCCATCCATTATTCCATCAGCAGAAGAAAGAAGTAAGCAGAAAGAGTTCTTAGAGAACTTTGTCAGGTCTTACATTCTATCCCTCCCGCAAAGAGTTCTAAACGTAGCGGAGGGGATGGAGAAGAGCGGTATTCCCATAGTATCTCAAATAGGTAAAGCTGTCCCAGAGATATACACCGAAGCAGAAAAGAAAGATATAGCCGAGCTGGCTACGCCAAGATACAGCACCCCGTCTGGTAAGACGGGAACAGTAGCTGGGGAGATAGCGCCACTACCAAGTCCTTCAACTGTTATCGAGCGAGTAGCACGGCTAGGTACGGCTGGCAAAGGTTTGCTAAGCGCTGGGTCATCTTTCATTAGCGAGTATTCAAGAAGTAAAGATCCACTAAGGGCTGCTCTGACTTCTGTTATTGGTGGGGCGTTCGGGACTGGAGTTGCTAAAGCCGAGAAGAAAGCTGCCGAGGCGAGAGCCTTCATGGGATCAAGTCCTACAACTACAGGTACAAGTATTTTAGAGAAAGAAGTTTCCAGTGTCTTTACTCCTCCGTACTGGATGCTAAAGGCTTTAGAGAAATCTAATTTTAAGCCATTCAAGAATGCACCCATGGCACCACGGGACATGGAGAGATTGACCAAGGCTGCCATGGAAACCCGTCAGCCAATGACGACTACGGGCAGCGATGCCATCCAGAAGATATCAAGCAACGTAAATACAAGTATTGCCGACGCGGTAGAAAAAATGCAGGAACTGGCAACCAAGATCCTGCCATACAAGGACACGATAATAGATGCCAGGGCAATTGCAGAGAAGCGAGTAAGAGATTTAGCTGCAAGGCACGGGCAAGACGCCGCCGAGATTATGGAAAAGGCACAGTCTAAGCTCGCTCAGATTGGCTCCGATCTCGGCATCAAGCAAGTCAACGCCGCAAAGAGAGGCTATTCTAGCTTTGTCCCAGATCACTACAGCAAGGTTCCAGGGCTAAATAAGTCGGACTGGGTAGACGACGCCATATCGCACGAGATGTACAACGCACTGAAGGAGGCAGAGTCAAGGCTTGCTAACAGAATCAGGAACGCAGCAGAATCGGCAGAGGTGCAAACTGCTCCCTGGATGGTTGATGTAGGTAAGAAGGGAACTGTATTCTTTACAGACGCAGCCGAGTACGCTAGAGACTTAATGGACTTAGCTCCCATTTTTAGTAAATCCATAAGCCAGCAAAGAACCGGCTGGTCTTCTCTGCTTCATGGAGTAAAAGAGGGAATTACTCCAAGGGCCGCATCTAATATAGCCTTACGGACTACAGCCGAAACTCCATCTAGCGTTCTTGGAATCCCCGTGCCAACGGTCTCGGTAGAAAAGGCTGGCAGGGTAATCGTTCCGCCAACTCTCAGATCTACAGCTAGAACGGCTGGCGCATTGGTCAGAGAGCCACAGGTTGCCTTGGATCAGCAACAAAGAACCGAACAGCCTCCAGTTGAAAAACCAGCAGAGCAGCCGCTTGATATCAAGATAGATATCGACCAGGAGAAAAAAACAGAAGATCCATTAAGGGCCAATAATATCTTCAATGTTCAGGCTACTGTCGGTGATGATACATGGAACGGAGAGATTAAGCACGACTATACCGAGAAGGAGATCAAAGACAAAGCCTGGATTGGAGCTAGGTTTAACAGCCCGGCAGACAGCGCTAGAGCTGCGGCGATATCCGTCAAGAGTCATTACGACAAGGGCCACAGAAGTCTACTTGCCATGCTTAGCAAGTTCGCTCCTAAAGAACACAAGCCGAATGACCCCGTTAAGTACGCTAATTACGTAGCCAAAAAACTGGGCATGTCTTCAATTGAAGAAGAGATTAACCCGAGCGACCCAGAGTTCATGAAGAAGCTCTTAATAGCTATGTCTCAGATGGAGATAAGCCCAGAGAAAGCTCTTGCTTACGAAGAAGATATTAAATCTGGAGTTGATAGAGCTTTTGCGGATAGAGACTTTGCGAAGACAACCCCACCTCCGTCACCCATGAAGTCAGATATTAAAATAAACTTGTGGCAGTAAGAGATAAACTGAAGGTATACAAAGAGATTCACTATGGCAGAAGAAAAATTACTAACAGGCACGACTGCTGCTAACTATGTCAACGATGTTTTTTCTGATTATCCAGAAAACGTAAGGAAAGAACTCTGGGAAACCCTGACTATGCCAGGGCTGCAAGAAGAAGGAGTTCGAGATAATTACAAGAAAAGACTGCTGGGAGCATACACTGCCTACAAGCTGCCAAAAGATAAGGTAGATGAACTGAACGAGTTCAAGACAGCCGACATAAACGGAAGGCTTGATGTTGGCCTAATGGAAAGAAGGGCGCTAGAACGCAGGAATAAGCCTGCTTCACCTGCTCCCAAGACAGAGCAGCCGCCTCAAAAAGAGAAGTCACGACTCGCTCCAGGACAAGTTCCAGTAATCCTAGAACCACTTAGAAGACTTGGAGCTACCCTGCTCGGAACATTCGACAAGCCTACTGCTATTGGAGAAATGGTATACCAAGCCACCTCCCCAGAATATAGAAGGTATCACAGTGCCGCAAGATCCCCATTAGAAGCTCCTCCCCTGGTTGACGTATCTCAACTAGGCGCATCTAAGGCTATGCCTTCAGGCGGATTCAGGGGTCTAACTAGGTCAATAGAAGAAAACGTATCTGCGTTAGCATCTCCTATCAATGTTCTTATTGGTGGAGGGATGAGTCAGTTAAGAGCTATCCCGTCACTGTACAGGGCTGCCGGTGGGGCTATGGCAGCGCACATGGCGCAAGGAATACCAGAAGCCACTAAAAGATTACAGGATGCGTTAGCTAAAGGGGATGAAGAGGAAGCAATTAAGGCTGTTGCTGATATAACTTTTGGCGCAGCTACCATGGGACTAGTTGCCAAGCATACTATGGAAGGAGGAAGCAAGGCGAAGAGCGGCTCTGCTAGTAAGAAGCCGCCAACTACTCCACCACCCCCCTCTGCCCCTCCCCCACCTCCTCCAACTGCGGGAGCCCCAGCTCAGCCTTCTTCGTCTTTAACACTAACAGCGATCAGAACAGAGAGCGCAAGAGACCCGATCAGTGGCAAACCATATTCAGTTGAGATCGTACAAGATCCATTTACTAAGAGAGAAATCGTTCTTGAACCAAACGAGAAGGCGGTACATATTGGAGAGACCACATACGTATTCAGGCCCACCGGGATACGTGGATCATACGAAGTAGACGTTGCCTCTCTCCGAGGAGGGAGAGACCGGGCATTTGAAACACGACTTGAAAAAGTGGAGTCTATCGAAGACGCCGCTAGAAGCATTCACGAAAAGAACGCTTCCCTTGGTAAAGAACCTCAGCCGCTTACTCCCAAGTCTGGGATGCCAACCCAGACAACCACAACACCTTCTGGTCCATCTGCCTCGGCGAAGGCCGCTTCTGTTGGTAAGACAGCGCCATCTCCAGCAGGAGGGAAGGCCCCGGCTCAAGCGGCTGGCGCTACTAAAGCAGCAACCCCCAGTCAACAGACGGCTCCTGCCTCAACCGCCCCTGTTGAAACAGCTTCAACTCCTGCATCGGAAGCAGTAACCCCGTCTGGAACAGAGTCGGTATACACTGATATTCCAAAAGGTAAGCCGCAAAGAAATGTATTCATTGTTTTTGAAAGCGATCAAAGTAAAGCACTGTATGAGAATATTCAGAATGCAAAGCTTTCCGATAATCCAGGGCTGAAGGCAGCCGCTCAAGCTGCATACGACGAGTACGCTCAGAAGTATTCACAGCAGTACAATGTAACGATAGAGCAAGCGAAGAAATTTCTGGGTCGGTGGGCAGATGAAACATTTTACAGAGCAAAGAATCAGCCAACGGAAATTCCTGAAGGAGCAGGCAGACTACAGGTAGAAGCCAAGCCAATACCTCCTCCTTCCGCAAAGAAGCCAGCCACTACTGCACCACCCCCAGCGCCTCAAGTAGTCGCCCCGGAAAAGCCAGTTACTGAAGAAGCGGTAGTTGACAGTGAAGTTGCTGTCCCGGCGCAGGAGTCGGTTGCCCAGGCCACTGCAACCGAGCCGATACCCGGAGCGCCAGCCCAAGTGCCAGCAAAACCGAAATCAACTAAAAAGAAAGCGACCGAGACAGCTAAAGCAGTAGAAACTGCACCGGAAGAATCTATTTCTGGCGACGTCTACGAGACTAAAGATGGGGTGTTTGTTGAGTTTGATAGAGGCAGCGATGCTGCCATGGCAGTGTCTGGCGGAACAACTCAGCGACTCCTTAAGCACATCCCTAAACTAAACTTTATCCTGGTTGACGGATCTCCAATCGTAGGCAACCAAGCCCTATCTTTGAATCTAATAAAGGCATACAGAAATCACATCTCCAGCATGGAGTCTAGCGGCAAGGCTCCTACGATTGAGCAGTTTGCAAAGGACATCTGGGAAGACAGAGGTAAGGTAACGGTTGCTAAATCACCGGCAGGCCCGAAGGAAACTTCTACTATCAGTCTATCTACGCTAAAGCAAATAGATACTCGGATCAATAAGATTAAAGAAGCCATCGCTTCATACCAGCGAGACAGAGAAAAAATTCCGGAAGATCTTTCTAGGGAGTTGGAAACTCTTGAATGGATAAAGAGCAGGGGGTACACTGGAGAATTAAAGACCTCTATTCCCGCTGACTACCAAGTGGAAGCCGCAGAAGTTCTTGCCAATTTAAGAAGGGAAAACGATAGCCTATCAAGAATATCGGCCAACTCTAAGATGGAGCAAGGAAGACTCGCCCCTCTGATTGCTGGGCTACAAGAAAGAATTAACTCCCTCAAGCAGATGATGGCTGATCCAAAATCTGCACCCCCTCAGTACAAGGAACAGTTGGAGGGACAGGCACGCGCTTATGCAGCGGAGATCGAATCTCTCAAGAAGCAGAATGAGACTAGAGAGAAAGAATCCAAGGCAAACAATAAAGAGATCAAGGAGCTTGCCTCTCGAATGGGGAAGATGGATAAGGAGAGTCCTGAATTTGCAAATACTCAAAAGCGAATAAATTCCCTAACCGAAAGAAATAATGACATTGCCAGAGAGGTTGGCGCTAGAAGGTCACGATCTTACTGGCTAGGTGAAGAGATCGGAAAAATAGAAAAGGAGCTTTCGCTAGATCGGCCAGCTTCATATTCTAATTACTCTGCCGAGGAAGCTCGGTTAGCAAAAGAACTAAAAAGACTTAAAGCTGAATCTCTAGCCCTTAGGCAGCGAGGGAAATCAGCAGATATCGAACTGAAAGAAGCATCTAAAGAACTCAAAGACTTCCTAAAGACAGAGCAAGGGAAGAGGGCCGTTGAGATCGAAGGCAAGACAGCCGCTGAATTAAAAGCAGAGCAAGAAAGAATTAAAGCAGCGGAGTCAAGGCCCACTAGACCTGTCCCTGAATTTCAGTACGTCATACCAAGAAGGTCTGGCGCATTTGCTAGAAAAGTATTAGAAGGGGCTACTTCAAGAGAGGTAACCGCACCCAGCGAACCCACAACCCTAGAGGGCCTGGGTCGCGTTGAGTCGTTTGTATCTTCACTTGAAACCAAGCTTAAGGAAGCCAGCAGCCGACTGAATATTAAGAAGGAATACGAGAGGCTACAGAAGAAAAAAATTGAGGCAGCCGAGGCCAAGGTGGAAAGCCAGCAGTCTGTGGTTGATACGCTATCCGGCAAGCCACCTACATCTGGGGCGCAAAAGCGAGCAGCCGCAGATCTTGAAGGCGCAAAGGAAGCGCTTGCCGCAAGAGAGCGAGACCTTAGCGAAGCACAGTCCGAGCTAAGCAAAGGCGGGCATAGTAATCTTGTTCGCAAATCTCTTGAAAAGAAGATCGAGAATACCAATACCAGTATCTCGGTACTGAAAGAGACCATGGCTCGGCTTAATAAGATCATCGAAAAGGTACCTGGACAACCTGAGACGATCAAGGCTGAAGAGGCGCTATTAAGAGCAGGCAAAAAGAAAGGCTCTCTACTAACCGAAGAACGTAAACTAGAGCAAGCAAAGGCCGATCTCCAGTCGAGAAGAGAGAGACTTGAGAAATACAACAAAGAACAAGTAAGCAAATCCCAGAAAGAAGTATCCGAGCTAGACGCTTTAATCGAGAAGGCTAAGCTAGAGCAAGAGAATATGAGATCTGCTCTTGAAGGAATCACCGACGTAGAGCAAAGAGCTGAATTTGAAACCAACCTTAATCGCTACACAAATACAATAGCGGAGCTTGAATCTAAAGCTGCACAATTAAGAGAGAAGTTTCAGAAGACTACTGCCGTAACCGAAGAGGCTGCAACCAGTAAGGCAGCCGCTCCGCAGAGCGCCATAGATTCAGCTTTTGACCAAGCCGTATCTATGGTAAAAGAGCAGGGCTCTATCTCTAGGAGTCAATTGCAACAAGCAGCTACAGACCTAACCAGAAAACAGGTTAACTCTGTACTTGAAAGACTAAAGGCCGAAGGTATAGTAGACGATAATCTAAAGGCTATTGAAAAGCCAGCTCCGGTCGCAGAAAGCAAGCCTGTTGTCGAGGAACCAAAGCCAAAGCCTGCCGCAAAGAAATCAAAGCCAAAGCCTGCCGCAAAAGAAAAGCCAAAGGCAGAGGAAAGAAAGCCAGCAGAAATAAAAGTAGAAGCTCCAGAGACAAAACCTAAATCCGAAGTAAAGCCTGAGGTAAAGCCAGCAGAGAAGAAGCCAGCTCAAAGCAAGAAGAAGCCCGAGCCGACCGAAAAACCGCCAGCGGAAAAGCCAGCTAAACCACAGGCCGAGAAATCAACTGTGGAGCTTGAGAGAAAACAAGACTCTGAGCTGCACTCAGCATGGAGAAAGAATCCTTCTGGATTTCTTTATGACCCAGACGCTTTCTCTGTTCGGATTGCGGCACAAAAAGAATTAACATCAAAAGGATTTGCCAAGGACATGGTGGAAGCAGGAAAGAAGATGGTTGACTATCTCAAATACGTTGACTCTATCAAGACAGGAAAGGCCAAGTCATTGGAAGAATGGGCATCGTCTAATAAGTAAGGGGGCCGAAGCCCCCTTTCCTTTATGTAAGTTCACACCCCCCTGCGGTGCAGGCCATTTCTTGAGCGCCGGTAGTCTCGTCGCTCCGCTCATACAGAGCCAGGGCAGACCAGTCAATCGACGGAGGCATGGCGGCAAGAGCCTTCTCGTACTCTTCCTTCGTGCATTCCGTATACGGAGCCTGCCTGTATACATGGTTGGAATGCGGCAGGAAGCTAAGGCCAGAGATATCGTCGAAGTGTTTATATACCCAGGCCGCGACATCGACCCATTCATACTCACGCACATAGATTGTGCAGGAAACTGTATGGTCTGCCCAGTACTTCTTGTAGGTCAGCCACAGTTCTAGCTGGTCAATTGCGGTCATGTCGTCGCGGAGAATGGACGAATCAGGCGACTTCATTGGGAAGCTAAATACGTAGGTCGAATCAGGCTTAGTGATGTCGTCCTCTACTGGGAAGCCAGCATCCTTCATCATAATGGCAAGCGGGTCTTTCTTGTCCGCTCGAACCGTGCGGATGTAGTACTTGCTGTAGCGAGGATGGATACCACTGGCTCGGTCAGCGAGTTGGCTGGTCGTTCCCTCTGGTTTAACGCATGTAATAGCGGCGGACTCTGCGATCTCAATCTTAGCCGCCCAATCTTTATTCACCTCATGAGCATATTCGCGCAATCCAGAAAGAATGTTTTTAAGGTCTTCCGATTTATGATTGCTCATCATCTCGTTGTCGCAGATGCCAGAGAAAGAAACCCCCAAGAGCCGTTCTTCTTCGCTGTTCCTTTTCCATACCTTGCGCAGATATCTAAAGTTGGTTAGCGAAGACTGAAGAGTTCCAAGGATCGTAGCAACCTTGACCTTTCTCTTTAGGGAATCAACTGTATCTTTAGGTGAAATTTGCACACTAGAAAGGTTACAAAATTGAGCAGAACGTAGTATAATCTCCAAACAAGGGTTGCCGCCAAATCTGTAATCGCTGTCTCGATTCGGTAGTTCAGAGATATATTTCTTAACTGCGTGTCGATTAAAGATGCCACGCTCACCGGAGCCCGACCTATACAAAGACAGCCATTCCTCCATAAACTGACCGATATCCGGCTTGGCATTATAGACGGCACTATTATTAGCAAGGGCTCTCTGTACGTTGTTTTCCCACCAGTTACCAGACTTGCAATGACGAATTTCTGGATCACTCAGGTCCGATAGGGATATAAGGGCGCTTCGACGAACGCCGCCAACTACGACAATTTCAGCAACTTTGCAAACGATATCATGGCATTCGATTGGCTTGAGCTTCCGTCCTGCCGCACCAGTGAATACCTTTACTGTAAAATCAAACAGTCTTACCAGTGGGTCTGGCCCTGAAGCGCGCCCACCAAAAGTTTTCAGCCGAGCGCCAGCAGGGCGAATTTTAGACACGTCCCACTTTGGAATCTTGCCAGCGTAAAGCATGGAGATTAGTTCGCGGTATGCGGTAGCCCAGCCGATCTTAGAATCAGCTACCACGATAACAGAATCGGTCGGATGAAACTCGGACGGTACTTCGGGTAGTTTGGCTACGTCTTCTGATTCAACTCCAAACCCAGCTCCTGTACCGCACGTAAGAACGTACAGGATCTCATCAAAAGCATGAGGGTGGTCAATTGCTACATAGCTGCAATTGAATCCAGCCACCTCATCTCGCTCAAGCGCCTTGCCTGCCGTCATAAGCGCTCTCATGGAGGGGAGCACCTCTAAATTCAAGACGGCCAGCTTGCACTCTTCAAGCTCCTTCTCGATCTCCGTGGTCATCTTACCTGAATCGACCAGTCGGTTGCAGAAGAAGTCAAAGTACCTGCTGACCGTCTCTTCCCAATTCTCCCTGCGCCCCAAGTCGTCACGCCATCTGCTGTAGCGACTGGTCGCAATAAACGTCTGATAGTCTGTTGGAAGACTGTATGCCATGTTATATGTCCTATCTGTAGCGGTGAGTCTCCAGAATACCACTACAGATAGGACAGGTCAAACTATGGCTTCTCTTGTTCCATGCTGGCAATCTTGCGGTCCAGATACCAACGAGCTTTCTTTAGATCCTCCAGCGCGGTGCCTTTCAACTTGTGCCGGAACAGGTATTTAACGCAGTTCCCAAGGCGGAAGTCATCGCAAAATCCGTACTGCTCGATGATGTCAATGACCTGCATTGGTCCTTGCGTGTAGTGGCTTGGGTGATTGACCGGATCATGCGAACGATCTCCAGTGAACATCTTAATACGGGGGTCTCCCATTGCCGAAATTGAGTCTTCGGCCTTCTGGACTAACCCTGCCAAATACGCGCTATCCTGCAGTTTAAGTTCGCCGCCACCGACTTCTTTAACCTGTGCATTTTCATCGGGAATCAAAATACCATGACAGTACACTTCTTTAACCATTGACTTGCTCCTTGAATAAAAAGTTCTCAATTAGAGGGAAGATCGGCAGCATGGCTTCAGCCGCCTTTATTGCAATCAGCCTATGCTCTTTCTGTGTTGATGGATCGCTACGTACTTCGATGTAGTGAATCCAGTTCCGCAGAAATCCGTGTACGTATAGCCTTGAAACCGTATTGCCTTCCGGTAGGAATGCACGAGCCTGCTCCTTGGCAACGCCAGCCTCAGTCATCTTTTGATAGCATTTCCTAGCGATGTAAATTACATCCCTTTGGTATTCCTCGAACTGCTCCGCTATAGCAAGATCTTCATGAGAACTTTCATCTACCTCAAGAGAGCTTTGTCGATTGTCCGCATCTTGAAACCGGCACTCGCGGAGACAGAACCCCAACTCGCTCGTAGGGTCAGCATACCGCTGACTGAATTCTTGAAAGCGGAAGCCATGCCGCAGTAGCTGTCGCCCAATATCCCGAGTCGTTGTAATCTCAAGGCAGACGCTGGCCATCTCGAAAGGAGACCAGTGTTTGTGCTTGATTAGATACTTGATTAGCTTGTCGGCTGTATCAAGGTTCATCTGATTCTTTGGATTAGAGACTCTTCCGCAGTAAGAGACAATCCCGGTCAGATCCTCGCCAAGCGCAGAGTCTACGGCAACAGTGTGTGAGATCAGTTTCGCGCTTACAATCTCTTCGTATGTCGGTATATTCAAAACTTCATTTCCCCTTTTCAAACCACCGCATACATACCCACTGAGAAGCGGATGCGGTTAGAGTCATTGTTACTACATAGATAAGACCAAGCGTTAAAGCGTGGCTCATATCTGCCGACCTAATGATCTTCATAAACTGATCGACCATCAGGATTTGCCCGACAAAGTACGTTACATTGGAGACTACCGATCCAATAGTTCCGTACATAATACTGTTACTATTTCTCGCCCTGCTTACCAAGACGTAGCTAAACTGCTGAGCTATCAGAATCGGAATCAGAATCCAGTAATTCAAACTACCCTCTTATCGAATATTCAATCGTCGAGATAAGACCGTCTTCCTTGTCCCAGACGAATCCTTGCGCCCCGAGAGCATTCCCCACATACCCATGAGCAGAGTGATAGTAGTCAGGCGGGCATAGAGCTGGAATAATTCTAACCTTAACGCCCATCTTTTCATAGACTCGCTCTTGATGTAAGTGCCCAAGGTGTACCTCTCTGATTCTTGATTGCGCCCATAGGCTAGGCTGCTCGACCGCCATCATCAGCGGCTTGTCCTTATGAGCGCCCTTATCCCCATGTTCGAACATGACAAGGTTCTCGCCCCACTGCCAATACTTTCTCTGAGTCGGCTCGTTATGCACCGACACCGAACTGTCGTTCTGGTAGGTGATAGAGATACAGTTACCTAAATGCCATACAGATAAGTCATCATGATTTCCGCTGACAAATACCACGTCTACTGGACACCACTGCTTCATCTTCTCGATCTGCTTAACTACCGTTTTTAGAGTAGTCATGAAGACCTTGTGATAGCGAGAGTCGTTAGACTGTGGCGTACCCTTAGTTGTAGTACCTTCTCTATTGTCGGAGTTAAGTATATCATTTCCAACAACATAGACAATGCGCTCCAGGTTATAGAAGCACCGAGCCAGGATAGTATCAATCGCCGCATCGTACTCTCGGCAAGCAATGCTAGTGTCGTAGTTCCCCCAGCCAGTCTCATCCGACCAAGCCAGCTTACCGAAGTGAGTATCGTAAACACTAACCTCAAGGGCAAGTCCGGTCTTAGTTGGGTCATTCTTTCTCTTAGGGAATACGAGAGGCTTAGAAGAGAACTCGCGCCTGATCTCTTCTACCGCCTTCTTGACTCCCTCGATATTGATATGAGAGAGTCGCTTGAAGGTGGCTTTTACCTGATAAAGAGGGGCGGTATTCAATTGCCCGTCATCCCCTTTTGCCCCAACCTCCCAGGAGTTGCAGACAAACCGCTCTACTTCCCACTGGGAGGTATCGACTTTGAAGAACTCGATCAACTGATCGAGCGTATGAATTCTCGTCTGCTTAAGAGTTAGGTTCCACTTGTCGCCTACGTATTCATGGCTAACACCGGAAGTATCGGGCTTGTAAACCTTAAGTGAATTCAGAATGCGACGAGCTTTCTTTTCCCCGCAGCCAAGCAAAGCCGCCAACTTGTAGCGGCCTATCGTTTCAACCGCATAACCGGCGTCGGTAATGATCTTCCGATAGTCCATATCCTAACCATTCTACACGTTATAGGTATGAATTCATAATCTCGTACAGCTTGTCGGTGGTTTCGGTCCAAGTAAACTTGGTCCCGAACTCAGAGATAGCCTTGCGTCTACGTCTGAGATCGTCTCTCTGGCGATATGCCTGTTCCAGTTTTGAGACAATCTCATCCAGGCAGGGCTCATGCCATTCACCAAGAATGGAATCTCCCTGCGTGAAGATCTTAGGCTTGCCGCAGGTCAACAAAAGATCCGAGCATGGATAGTCAGGATTCCGTGTAATGTCAGTATGCCCTGTTGCATCAGTCACGATACAAGGAACACCGCAAGCCAGCGCTTCCATGAGACACAGGTTAGTCCCAGCCTCGCAGCGATTAGGGAATAGGATAACATCGCAAGCACGATACGAAGTATCCTCCCGGTAGCCATGCACATTCAAGGAATTTTTAATCCCCTTGTCCTCAAGCATGGCAGCATAAAGACCACGCTGATTCTGAGCATAGAACTGATCCTCCAGGGAGTAGTGCATCCTGATAGCAGTGTGCTTATTCCAAGCGAACTTGCGGATCAGATCTGGCCAAGGGTTATTCCAGTTGTATACCAGATTTACATCTGGGTGCATCTTTTGGAATATAGCAAAGGCTGCTATAACCAGATCCTGAGACTTACGGAACTCGAACTTCCCGAAAGACCCGACAGTAAAATCTTCCGATAGGGTTTCTTTGTAGTAGAACTCGGCTGGATTTACCCCCTGGATTACTACCGAAGTGTCGATCTTAACCATCTCTTTCAACCACTCCCGCATCCAGGTACTGCCGCAAGCGATATGATCCCACAGGCGGTCACCGTAGTAGGCGAGGTTCTTAGCGTAGATATTATTCTCGATAAACCCGTAGCCAACATTCTTTACGCCAAGTTCAGATGTAGTGTATTGAAACCGATGGTCGGAGACAGGAGACAGAACTACGTTAGCAACTGTCGCCATTTCCATTCTCATTTCAGCCTCCCTGACATCTACCTCCTTGTACTTCATTCGCCAGGAGATCTCATTCCCACAGCGCCCCCATCCAGTAGGAGCGCTCTTGGGCATTCGGCAAGCAAGGTTATTCATTATCTTCGACCTCTCTATTCCGGCCTCTCGGTTCGCTTACAATCTCCACCTTAAAGAAGGATTCAGCCGCTCTCATGGCGTAGGGTCTGGATACATAGCCTCCGTAAGATTCTATTCCACCTCCAGAGAAACGCCAGAGACCTCCATTTTTAATGCACACATTATCAGGAAAGCTTTCATACACATACGCTATTCTCATTCCTGTGTCTGCGTTAACCAAATAATCCTTTGCCCAGAACGCCCTAGGCTTAATCGCATCGTAGCGTTTTATTAGCTTGTGATTCAACCATATCGCCATCATTACACCTACAGCGAAAATAGCCAGGAAAATCCAGTTAGACATTCTTCAGCTCTCCCTTAACGTACTCAACTACATCACCCCACTGTCCACACTTTGACTGACGAGCCAGGAGGTGATTATCTCCATAGAAGTCTGACTTGTGATCCATGGAGCAGAAGTCACCCCAGCGCCAGTCCGCGTTCGTCGGTAGCATAGTAATGCAGTTTGTTCCCAGCGCCCCGGCCATATGAGACATAGCTGTATCTACCGTAACGACGGCTTTCAGATTAGATACCACGGCAGCCAGCGACACCAACCCCTTCTTATCCCAAGCTTTTATGCCGTGATCCATGAGGACGTCTTTCTCTTCGTCTGTCAGATCGCATTGAAGAGAGATAACGTTTGGCATGTCGAGGATCGGGCCAAGTTCGAGTATGTTCATCGAGCGGAATCTGTCGTTATTGTGCGCCGGATTGCCACGCCAGCAAACGCCAATCATCCCTTTCGACCAGTAAGCCAAGTCTTTGATCTGCTGATTAACTTGTATGTATCCGCTGTTCTTTACAGGACGATTGACCGTATCGAGAAGGTCAAACATCCAGCAAAACTCACCACCCAGACGACTTAAATCACCGTATGCCACCTTCTCAAAGTTAACCACATCTTCGTAAGAAGACATGATATCGTCAATGAAAGCGTCGTGGCGACCATCTAGCGAAATCACTTTAACAGGAACGGCATATTCAGTAGACAGCCGCAGGATGTAAGGAATCATCATGATGCAGTCACCCAGGCCCTGTTCAAGAATTACGTTCAACTGATACGAGCTAGCGATATCCCGATAGTTAGACACAAACTTAAGAGACTTGGGGATATAGTTCTCGTACATTGCCTTCCGAGAGCCGTACAATTCAACACCTTTATTCCATTCTGTCCTGCCAGCCATTAGCCTCATGCCCAAAACAATCTTTGCTTCAGGAGAATTACCAGCGTTCTTTAATAGTCTGTCGGACTCCTTGAACTGCTTCAGCATATGCCCGGCTGAATGGGCGCGTAGATATACTTGCTCGCATTTTTCCGCACTGTTCGATTCAATCCACTCCTTACAGATATTCAATGCGAGATGCGGCTTTAGCTCCATCATTAAAGACTGTGCAGCGTTGCAATAATACTGCTCAATTGGCCGCTTCTCAATAGCCTTAAGGAAGTTGAAGGTTGCATTGCCGTAATCGCGCATCTTCATGTAGATAGCGCCAATGCAATTCAACACGGAATCTTGGTCAACGCTGCCGTCATTGGTCTCTATAACAGAGTTCAGCATAACAGAGTTCAGCATTCGCATCGCTCTATCGTAATCACCCCTCTCAATCCATGTCACAGCGGAAAGATACAGATCAGAGGTCGTTACTAACTGTGAGTTTTCCATTCGGGTAGATCCTTATTCGGAACTTCTTTTCG
>Ga0129333_10002611_pt1 | contig 16842 bp, 2 predicted proteins | sample CPB6_08_DNA_FD_94474 | JGI IMG/M metagenome (GOLD analysis project Ga0129333, IMG submission 94474) | Freshwater to marine salinity gradient microbial communities from Chesapeake Bay, USA - CPBay_Sum_0.6_0.8_DNA | ecosystem: Environmental > Aquatic > Marine > Coastal | place: USA: Chesapeake Bay...
ATAAATACGCTATTATCGGATTTAGCGTATGATTCCATCGACAAATACAAAATTATTAGTAGCCGAAGACTGGACAAAAATATATCAGTCATTCAATAATTCAGACTTCAAATCTTATGATTTTGAAACCCTTAGAAGAACAATGATAAGCTATCTTCGGGAAAATTATCCCGAGGACTTTAATGATTATGTAGACAGCTCGGAGTACATAGCTCTCATAGATTTAATAGCCTACCTTGGCCAAAATTTAAGTTTCCGCGTCGATTTAAACGCCAGAGAAAACTTTTTAGAAACCGCTCAACGTAGAGAAAGTGTTCTACGATTAGCACAATTAATCAATTATAACGCTAAAAGAAATGTCCCAGCAACTGGGCTTTTAAAAATTACCAGTGTTTCGACTACTGAAACACTGCTTGATGCCACTGGGGTGAATCTTGCAAATGCATCTATTTCATGGAATGACTCAACAAATGCAAACTGGTATTCACAGTTCTTAACAGTTCTTAATGCCGCAATGCCTTCTAATTCTACATTTGGCAAGCCCTATGATAGAAAAACCATTGACGGTATACTGACTGAGCAGTATGAAGTCTCAACCGCAATTACAGATGTGCCGGTTTTTTCTTTTGCAAAACCTATTGGCGGCATTGATATGGATTTTGAAATTGTAAGTTGTAGCTTCAAAGGTAAAGATTCTGTCTACGAAGTAACACCAAAACCGGGCAACAATTTAAGTTACATTTTTAAAAATGATAAAAAGGGGAACTCAAGTCCTAACACTGGTTTCTTTGTACTTTTTAAACAAGGCGTATTAAATTTAAATCCTTTTAGAATAGATACTCCTACGGAAAATGAAACGGTTGGAGTTGATATTACAAATATCAATGACACAGATGTTTGGTTGTGGCAATTAGATACCAACGGTAACTATTCCACAGAATGGACTAAGGTAGATGCTGTTTCAGGTAATAATATTATCTATAATAGTTTAGATGTTACACAACGTAATATTTTTGCAGTAACCACTCGAGCCGATGATCAAATAGATTTAAATTTTGCAGACGGTGCTTTTGGTAATTTACCTAAAGGCAATTTTAATCTGTTTTATAGACAAAGTAACGGACTTTCGTATTCTGTTAAACCTGACCAATTAAATGGAATTCAAATTAAGATTCCTTATGTTAATAAGTCTGGTCAAGAAAATACTCTAAGCATTACACTAAGTCTCCAGTACACCGTTAACAATTCTGCTACTTCAGAAAGCAATGATAGTATTAAAACTAAAGCCCCTCAGCTTTATTATACTCAAAACAGAATGATTACGGCAGAGGATTATAATATTGCTCCATTAAAGGCCGGGACAGATATATTAAAGATTAAGAGCGTTAATCGTGTAGCCAGCGGCATAAGCAAATATTATGAATTATCAGACGTTACAGGAAAATATAGTCCAGCAAATGTTTTTGGAACCGATGGTGCTGTTTACAAAGATATTAAGACAAACAAATTCACTTTTTCCTTTAATGGTAGAAATGAAATTTATGCAGTACTACAATCTAAGATTGAGCCGGTGTTAGATTCTAATGAGTTAAAACATTTCTATTTTGATTCTTTTAGAAATCCTTATAATTTTGGATCCAGTACAGGCGGTAGCAAAATTGTATTGGCTAATGTTTTATGGAATCGTTTAACTTCTACAACCAATCAAACCACCGGTTATTTTAAAGATGCAATACTCGAAGCTCCTTTGACTACCGGATATTTTAGTTCTACAAATCTAAAATATGCTATCAATGGATCGTTGTTAAAGTTTACAGCACCCGCCGGGAAGTTCTTTTTACCTAATGGAAAATTAACATCTGTCAAGGATACTACTACAAGAGATTACATTTGGACTACATTGGCACTGACCATCGGTGACGGGTCAAATAATGGATTAGGCAGTCTGTCGGATGGCACTGGTCCAATTACACTTAGCGGATACGTACCTCAAGGAGCTGTCCTTTCAGAGGTTATCCCCCCATTAGTGACAAATTTAAGCTATCCTTTGCAGACAGAAATTATCAATCTTTGTCTTGCTTATAGAAACTTTGGTATACGTTTCTCAAGAGAAGGCAATGCTTGGTATCTTATAAATGATACAGATTTAGATCTAAACAGTAATTTTACTCTTGCCTATGAAGGTGACACAACAAATACAAATCAAGACGCCAGTTGGATTTTTGCATTTAGATGGACTGGTATTAATTATGAAGTAACTTACAGAACCACCGATTATGTGTTTGAAAGTCTTAATCAAACAGCATTTAGTTACGATAAAGAAAAGAAAAACTACGATTATACAACAGGTAAAGTTATCAAAGATAAAATTATTGTGTTAGGAGTTAATGAATCTCCTGTAGTTACAACATCAACATATATTTTAGGCAAAGATCAACCTTGGGAATTAAGCGGCAATATTGTTGAGCCTGATGGTTACGTTGAACCTAAGAAAATAAAAATCAGCTTCTATGACGCATCCGATGACGGATACATTGACGACCCTGATAGTTTTGATAAAATTGTAGCACCGTTAAGCACAAGTTCTCAAACAACGTACTATAACAAATTTGTATATTTTAAAAAGTTAAACGATGATACACGTTATGTATTGGTTGATAAAGAGATATTTGAACCAAATGGCATTGAGGAATATCCAACAGAGGATGATGTACCTTTGGCTGCAAAAGAAGAAGGAAAATATTTTTACTTCTATGACGACAGTGTAAATGTAGTAATGTCGTATTCTACAACAACAGTGACTGAATTTACATTAGAACCAGATTATTATGCCAGAGTCGGCAGACAAGATTTAAAGTTTCATTATAGCCATAACAGCGGAGAAGATCGCAGACTTGATCCGAGTAAGACCAACATCATTGATATCTATATGTTAACTGGTACTTACAATAGAGCATACAGATCTTGGTTAGCATCTGGTGTTGGAGATGAACCGTTACCGCCGACCAGTAGTAGCTTAGAAGAGAATTATAGTTCAGTATTAGAACCAATTAAGAGTATTAGTGATCAAATCATTTATCAATCAGTTAGATATAAACCTTTATTTGGTACAACGTCTAATAGAAATCTACAAGCAGTTTTTAAAGTAGTTAAAAATTCTAATAGACCTACATCCGATAATGATATTAAGAGTAGAATAATTTCAGCAATTGAAGAATTCTTTAGCTTAGATAATTGGGATTTTGGTCAGACGTTTTATTTCAGCGAATTGACTACTTATATTATGAATCTCTTGACACCAGATATCACTAATTTTATTATAGTTCCAAGAGCCGATGTGGCGTTTGGAAGTCTATATGAGATTGCATGTCAAAAGAATGAAATTTTTGTGAATGGCGCTACAGTTGATGACATTGAAATTATTGATGCAATCACTGCCGCACAAATTAAAACCACAGCTACAGTTGTTACAAGTTCAGTAGGAGTTTATTAATGTCTAATAGTGTTTCGCAGGTTGTTGATATTTCAAATCCTCCAATTAGCAGAAGATCTGTTGATTTATTACCTGCAATTTTTAGAACAGAAAAAAATACAAAATTTTTATCTGGTACACTTGACCAATTAATACAACCAGCTCAGCTTGAACGATTAAATGGTTGGGTGGGAAGTAAGAATACTCCCACTTACAGACCAGAAAAAGATTCTTATATTCGTGCCAATACCAGATTGAGAGATTCTTACCAGGTAGAACCTGCACTGGTAGTAAACGATGAAAATCTTGAAATTAAAAATACATTAAGCTATGATGATTTAATTAATCAGCTAAGTTATGAAGGTGCAAACATCAAAGATTTAGATCGTTTGCTTAAACCTAAGTTGTTTAGCTACAATCCTCATATCTGTTGGGATAAGTTTGTAAACTTTGATCAATACTATTGGATGCCTTTTGGTCCTGACGTAGTAACTGTTACTGGAAAAGTTCTAAACACTGTTAGCACCTATTCGGTTAGCGATAATAAACAAGGAAATAATTTTGTATTCACACCCGATGGATTAACACCTATTCCTAATCTTACTCTATATAGAGGATTAACTTACGTTTTTAATATTCAGTCTAAGAAAAAGTTTTGGATCAAAACATCGAGAGTAGCTGGAACGGAAGCTTCTTATAAAACAGTTAGCACCAACGGAATATCAACAGGTAAAATTATATTCACAGTGGATGAAAATACTCCTGAAAGACTGTTTTATGTAGCAGAGGATACCGAATATAATGGCGGCGAAATTATTATCAAGTCATTAGTTGAAGACAGCGAAATTAATGTAAATGATGTAATCGGTAAGAAAACTTACAAATCTGGAAATGGAATTGAATTAACTAACGGCCTGCGTATCAGTTTTGGCGGCAAGGTATTTCCTCAAGAATATGAAAATAGAGAATACTATGTAGAAGGTGTAGGTACTGCTATTCGATTGGTTGACGTTTCAACCCTTGAGACTCCTGAGTCATTTGTTGAAACCATAGATGATGATTTTGATGCATCATCTTTTGATGACTATCCTTTTGATAGTTTTACAAATACACCAATACTTCCAGAGTATATCACTATAAACAGATCGAGTTTAGATAGAAATCCCTGGAGTAGATACAATAGATGGTTCCATGAAGATGTAATAATCAAGTCTGCCGAATATAATAACAGAGCTCCTGTGTTGCCTGTTGAAAATAGGGCAAAACGTCCCATTGTAGAATTTGAACCCGATCTTCAGCTTTATAATTTTGGTTCTGTGGCCGTAAAAAATGTTCAGCACATTGACACAAAAACCGTTGACGCATTTTCTGACATAGAAGGTCAATTGGGATATTATGTTGATGGGGTTGCATTAGGCAACGGTGATAGAATTATTTTTACCGCCGACAAAGATCCATTTGTAAATTCTAAAATTTGGACTGTGAATTTTGTAACAATTGACGGTAAATTTAAAATAGCACTTGAGGAAGCCGAAGATAGTCCTCCACGTGTCGGTGATGCAGTCGCAATTACCAAAGGTGCAGAAACATTAGGAACTAACTGGTGGTTTAACGGTTCAGTTTGGGTAGAAGGTCAACAAAAGACAGCCCTAAATCAATTTCCGTTGTTTGAAGTATATGACAGCAATGGAAACAAATATTCTGACAAAACTTACTACGACACTGATTTTACCGGAACAAAATTATTCAATTATTCTGTAGGTGATGGAGTAAATGACAGTGTTCTCGGCTTTCCGTTAAAATATAAGAATCTTGCTAATCAGGCTTTTTATCTGTTTGAAAATTATTTCATGGAAGACCTGGCACGAGTTATTAATTTTAATGTAACTTATTTCATGCCAGTAAGCACAGGGTTCTTAAAAAAGAATAAAGATATTTCTGAACATAGTTTTGTTAATGTCTGGGAAGAAAGTGCAGAGTACAGAATTCCAGTTATACAATCAACAGTAACCACTGAAGAAACTACCACAATTGAAATAACTGCAATTGACCAACCAGGTTATCAAAATTTTGAAATTACTGTTTTGGTCAATAGTTTAAAACTATATGAAAACATTGATTTTAAATTTTATACTGAAAAATCAAGGAAGGGTGTTGTTTTCCTAACTCCCTTACCTAAAGATACTCATGTGGTCTTTAAATTATATACCGATGCGTTCCCGTCAAATGGTTACTACGAAGTAAGCCCAGGATGGTCAAATAATCCATTGAATGGTCCTATTAAAGAATTTACTTTAAGTGAATTAACTGACCATGCAAAAACAATGGCAGAGAAACATCCCGAGTTTGTAGGACCATTCTTAGGTAAGAACAATAGTAGAGATATTCCAAATCTTGTCAAGTATGGAACACGATTAATTAGAAATCAAAATCCTTTAGCTTTTGCTGGATATTTCCTTGTTAACAAGGATATGAATATTATAGAAGCAATAAGGAAAGTATCTCAAGATTATAATGTTTTTAAATTAAATTTTATAAACAAGGCCAATGAACTTAAAGGTAACTACGATCCGGCCGAAGCTGTAGATATTATCTTACATAATCTCAATGTTACCAAAGATGTTCTATCTCCTTATTATCTAACAGATATGATGGCCTATGGAACTGATGTTATCAGCAGAAACTTTAAAGTAACAGACAGCAGAAATAAAGAATATGGCTTAGACAGCATTTATTCTTTATCGTTTGAAAATTCAAGAGCAGTATATGTATATCACACACCTAAATCTACAGGTGTTAAAGAGCATCTGCTGTACGGTATTGATTACGAATTTGATACTATAGAGTCTACTGTTAGAATCTTAAGAAACATAAAAAAAGGCGATTTGATTACAGTTAATGACTTTAAGTCAAGTGACGGATGTTTCGTTCCGCCCACTCCAACAAAGTTAGGTCTGTATCCAAAATTTGTACCTTCTATATTTGTAGATACAACATACAACGTCCCTCAAACAGTTATTCAAGGACACGACGGAAGCATAACAATTGCATATGGCGATTACAGAGACGAAATCATCCTTGAATTAGAACGTAGAATTTACAATAATCTAAAAGTAAATTACAACGCCGAATTATTTGATATCAACAATGTTGTTCCAGGTAGATTTAGAACAACTGGTTGGGGCCGAGCTCAAATCAATAATTTACTACGACCTGAATTTTTAAGATGGAATAGTTTTTACGGTTTTGATTATGAATTAAACAACACCGTTGGGGATAGTTCTAAAACATGGAATTTCTCCTCAGCTAAGGATCCAAATAGCTTTATTCCTATACTCGGCGGCCAAAGAGGAATTTGGAAATTTTATTTAGATACAGATAGACCGCATACACATCCCTGGGAGATGCTGGGATTCAGTTTGAAACCATCTTGGTGGGAAGATGAATACGGTCCTGCGCCTTACACAAGGGGCAATGAAGTCCTATGGGATGATTTAGAAAACGGCTTAATTAGAGACCCGGCTGGCAGAAGATTTGATAACAAATATCGACGTCCCGGATTATCAACATGGATCCCAGTTGACGAACATGGAAATCTCTTAGACCCTGCCAGTGCCGGCCTTGCTCAAAAGTTAAATCCAAACGAAGTAGGCAGAAATTGGGAGTTTGGTGATCAAGGTCCAGTTGAAAATGCTTGGAGACGTAGTAGCTACTATCCATTTGCTCTACAGGTGGCTCTTGCATTAACTTCTCCTGCAAGCTATTCGAGTTTGTTATTTGATACTGCACGTATGATTAAAAATCCTGCAGGCCAGTTTGTAGGTTTAGTTACTAACGACTTCTTAAAAATTAATGATTTATTAATTTACGGAGAAAATGTAGCAGGTGAACCAATTCGTTCAGCAGGTTATTCTGTGATGCTTATAGAGGCCGGCAAACAAAAAAATAGGTCTTATGTTAAGAATTTAAAAACTGATATTGCTAACATATCTATGAAATTATTACATAAGGTTGGCGGTTTTGTTAGTAAAGATAAACTTGAGATTGTAGTGGATTCAGTTAATCCTGCTACGGTAAATCCCGGAGTTACATTAAGTAACGAAGATTATCAATTAATACTTGATCAAAGCAATCCAGTTTTGACATTGGGAATTTCTGGAATGATTGTCCAGCGCACAGCCGATGGTTATGTGTTGAGGGGTTACGATAGATTAAATCCTTATTTTAATTGCTACATGCCCGTTGCGTCTGCCAAAGATCCGAGTGTTACAATAGGCGGTAAGTCGGAACCTTTTGTAAATTGGGAACCAAGTATACCTACAGGTAATGGATTATCAGACGCAGAACTTACATCAGCTGTTTCCAGCAATAACGGATATAAGTTTTATAAGACTGGACAACTTGTAAAATATAATAATCAATATTTTAGAGTTAAAGTAAGTCATAGGGGTGATGATACATTTATTGCCAAATACCATCAGCAACTTCCTGGTGTACCTAAGGTAGGCGGTATATCGGTCCTTAAAGCAGTCAAGTTTGAAAATACTGTGACCTATGTGCCATATGGCAGAACTTACAAGACTGCACAAGAAGTTTATGATATTATTTTAGGTTATGGAAAATATTTAGAATCTGCGGGTGTAATTTTTGATCAATATGTAAAAGATTTATACGACATTTTAAATTGGGAATTCACAGGCAAAGAATTTTTATATTGGGCAAGCCAAGGTTGGTCGGCTAACAGTGTGATCACACTAAGTCCTTTTGCTGATACTGTGAAATATAAAAATATGTCAGCTATGGTGGATGACCTAACAAGTCCGTTCTACGAATACAGTGTTCTCAAAGCAGATGGTTTGCCTTTACAACCAGTTAACTTAAATGTTTTAAGACAAGATGGCGTAATAACTATCTCTACAGTTAATACCAACGACGGTATATATTTTATAAGATTAAATTGTGTACAAAAAGAACATAGCATTGTTTTTAACAATTTAAGTCTGTTCAATGATGTTATCTATGAAGTAGAAACTGGATACAGTCAAAAAAGAGTCAAACTAAACGGCTTAAGAACCGCTAAGTGGAATGGTGATGTTTACAGTCCGGGATTTGTTTATGACGAAGCAAAGATCAGTGATTGGCAGCGTTACACAGATTATGATCCAGGTGACGTAGTTCGATTTGGCGGAAAATATTGGAGTGCTATTGGCCCTATAGCAGGAAGCATTGAGTTTGATTTTACTCAATGGCGAAGCCTTGGAGAAAAACCTGTTGCTCAATTGTTACCTAACTTTGATTATAAGATTGATCAGTTTAGAGATTTTTACAGTTTAGATATTGATAACTTTGATGCAAACCAACAGAAGCTGGCTCAGCATTTAATAGGTTATACAGATAGACCTTATCTTGATAATGTATTTGTAAATCCAATTAGCCAATATAAATTCTATCAGGGATTTATCAAGGAAAAAGGCACACGAAATACAATTTCTAAATTGAGCAAGGCCAGTGAACAAAGTATTGGTAGTTCTATCAATTACTTTGAAGAATGGGCGTTCCGAGTAGGAGAGTTTGGTGCTTACCTAACTGATGATACATTAGAATTTACATTAGATGAAAACAAATTTAAAGAAAATCCTCAAATTGTAAAATTTGTAGAAGATGTCGTTACGGTTGTTCCTAATGAAACCTATATCTATCAGACTCCCTCTGACCTTGTTTTAAAACCAGACAGCTATCAAAGTCAACCATTCTATACCACATCTACAAGTTACGAAGATGTCTTTAAATTACCTGTTGCTGGTTATGCAAGAATTGATGACGTAGATTTAACTGCCTTCAACTATAGATCGTTGTTAGATATTTCTAACAGTAGATTATTAGCAGATGGACAAACTGTTTGGGTAGGATTTACTGATAACAGAGATTGGCAAATCTTTAGACATACACGACTTAACGTGAATGTTATTAACGCTGAAATTTATATTCCATTGCAATTTATACATGTGACTACAGATGAAGCTCACGGATTAATGGAAGGTGATTTTATAAACATTACACAATTCAGCGAACAAATTGATGGAGTGTACAGAGTTGTAGGAGTTGTATCTAATAAAACTGTTAGGTTAGAATCTGTCTTAGAAGATTTAGACGTTCCATTTTCACCAGCATTGGGTATATTGTTTAAGTTCATCCCTGTAAGATTTAACAATGTTGATGAAATTACTAACTTTTCTTTAATTAACAGATTAGAGAATGGTGAAAAATTATGGATCGACAATGATGGTAACGAAAAATGGAAAGTAATTAAGCGTCAAGATCCTTATCAGTATTCCAGCTACCAGCCAGTAGTCATTGACAATGTTCTTAACGAATCTTTTGCAACAAAATCGTTATCTAACGATCAAGGAACAAAGCTAATTGTAACTGCTCCTGATTATAATAATACATCAAGCGGAGTTAAGAGCAGAGTATATGCATTTAGAAATAGTTCTACAGGGACAGGTAGTATCGAAGTAGCCGCAAAACTTCAGCTCAATATAAGTGCATTAGATACATATTACAGTTCAGCGGTCGATCCTTTATTTGGTTATAGCATTGCTTTTGACAATGCACACGATCTTGTATTAACAGGTGCTCCTAATGCTTCAAATATAAAATATGTATTGCCTGCTAATCGATGGTTCGGAGAAGTGACAGTTAGCTCAACAACCTCTACTGGAAACAACCAAGGCCTGGTAAAATTAAGTAAAGTAAGTTTTGACACAGGCGAATTGATCAGCCAACTGGCAATATCAAGTCCTTATCCACAGGCAAATGCAACATTTGGTAAAGAAATTTGTTTAGCTACAGTAGCAGATAAATCTTTCTTGTTTGTCGGAGCACCCGGGCATGATTCCAAAGGTGCTGTGTTCTACAATGCTTATAATTTTACAAGTTCAGAATTAACAATAACACTTAACACCCTAACATTTGCAGTTAATTCTTTAACAGTAACTACCAGTAATTTAGATATTGGGGATAATTTTGGACATTCTATAGCAGGTGCTGTTAATCAAGATATAGTTGCAGTGTCGGCTCCTAATGCCAATGACGGAACAGGTGCAATATTTGTGTTTAGGTATGTAAATGCAGGTGTGTTTACTAACACTCAAATGATTTCGTCATATGATGTGGGATTATATAATAACACAACAGGTTTTGCTAATAAAGTTATTTTATCATCAGATGCTGAATATCTATTCACATCGGCCTATTCTACTACAGATACTGATAACAAAATAGGTAAGGTTTTTGTATTAAAGAGAAATGGGAACAACTACGATTATTTCCAAACTTTAACATGTCCTCATGAATTCTCAGGCTACTACTTTGGTAAAGACATTGCACTAAGTTTAGATGATAGGACATTGTTTGTAGCTACTGAGCAGAAATATGAAACTCCTAATGTTACCTTTGATGTTTATACAGAAAGGTTATATCCTGATACAACTACGATTGATTTAAAATATATCAATGATCCTAATAGCATAGAAAGTTTAGCCCCTACAACATTCGATGGTAGATCAACCAGATGGTATTCTACACAAGACAGCGAAAACGGTTCAGTATTTTCTTTTGAAAGATTAGGTAGTGAATTTGTCTATGCTCAGGAAATTAGAAATCCCACACTTATTGATAACAAAAAGTTTGGAAAAAATTTAGCTGTAAGTGCAACTAAGTTATATGTTGGAGCTCCGGGTAGTTCTACAGACACTACTCAAACAGGCGAGTTGTTTGTGTTTGATTTTGTTGAGCCTACCTGGAAAACTCTACGAGAACAAGACACTCTTGTAGAACTTGACAAAATTAAAACTCTTAAACTTATTGATACCGAAACCGAAAAGATTGTAGATTTTATTGAAGTGTTAGATCCAATCAAAGGTAAGATTCCTGCGGTTGCTGATCAATTTGTCAAGTATAAAACAGCCTATGATCCAGCGGTCTACAGCATCGGCCTGCCAGGAGTAAATGTTGATACCAATATCAACTGGTTAGATGAACATGTTGGCGAATTATGGTGGGATATTAGTAGTTTAAAATATGTATGGTACGAACAGGGAGATGCAGAATTTAGACGTAACAATTGGATGACTGTTTTCCCAGGCTGTACTATTGATGTTTACGAATGGGTAAGAAGTGACAGATTGCCATCGGAGTGGAGCGCAATTGCTGATACCAATGATGGATTGACACTTGATATAAGCGGACAACCTAAGTATCCTGCAAATTCTGTGATCAGCGTAAAACAGGTATTTGATGCAAGTACACAGGCCTTTACCAATGTGTACTTCTATTGGGTAAAGAATAAGATTACTATTCCTTCAAATCAACCCAGAACATTAAGTGCGTTTGATGTTGCTACATTAATTGCAGATCCAAGGAGCCAAGGCGTTCAATATGCGGCCATGGTTGACAGTAATACTTTAATATTAGCCAATATGGCAACATCTGCTATCGGTACTAAGATTAATTTGAATATTGAAATGGATTCTATTGCTAATGAAAACAATAGGCATACTGAATGGCTGTTGTTACAAGAAGGCAATGCAAACAGTCAACCAAACAGTCTTCTTAAGAAGAAAATTAAAGACAGTTTATTAGGAAGAGACTCTTTAGGTAACACAATTCCTGATCCAACTTTACCTGACAGGTTAAAATACGGTATCAGTATAAGACCAAGACAAAGTTTGTTTAAGAGCAGAGGATTAGCACTGAGAGAGTATGTAGAATATACAAATTCTATATTGTCAACTATTAACATATCTAATTCGATTAATTTTGATTATTTTACTTCTAACGAAGAATATGCAGACGTTTCTAAAGGTTTGTATGACATTATCGTTACTGATGTAATAGAGCGTGATACAATTGTAACACGTAAATTAAAACAGGCAACACTTGAGGCAAGAATCAAGTATGGTAGGATCGTTGAAGTATTGATTGTTGATTCTGGTTTTGGATATGGAACTTTAAATCCTGTAGAATACGACAACGATGACAATCCTATTCTTTGGACCGGCCCAAGTGTAGAAATATTCGGCACAGGGCAAAATGCAGAAATTAAAACTTACGTAAACAGTTTAGGTAAAATTACAAAATTAGAAATTGTAAACAGCGGCGTTAACTATACTGAAATTCCTGAAATTATTGTTCGACCATACACTGTTTTAGTAGAAGCAGACGAAGATGTTAATAACAGATGGAGTTATTACGTATTTGATTATACAGAAAAAATTTATTCTCGTGTAAAATCTCAAAGTTGGAAAACTTCTGACTATTGGAAATACGTAGATTGGAAAGCTAAAAATTACGATAATTCAAAAGATTTATCAAGGACAGTTGATGCTCCTCACCAGTTAGATATTTTCCAGTATGTTGCTAAAGGCAATTATGTTAAGGTTAACAATGCCGGCGACGGACGATATGTTATCTTACGTAAGACTGATGGTCTTGGCGGAACATGGAATAAGGACTACGATCTTGTTTATCAACAAAACGGTACCATTGAAATAAGCCAAGACTTATGGAAAGATGTTTTTGGATTTGATTTCAACATAGGTTACGATCAACTATTGTACGATCAGAAACCAAATGTTGAAACTGAAAATATTATTAATGGTGTTGATGAAATATTCTCTAATGAATATAAAGTTTACAGCAACATACTGTTCTTTAAAATGATTAAGTATGCAATGGCCGAGCAAAAGTTCTTAGATTGGGCATTCAAGACTTCATTTATTTCTGTGACAAATAAAGCAGGATCTTTAGATCAAAGACCTACCTATAGACTAAACAACGAAAGTTATTATCAAAGTTATATTGAAGAAACTAAACCATTCCATACTAAGATAAGAAATTTTGAAGTAGCATATACATCAACAGATTATACTGAAACTATCATAACAGACTTTGACAGTCCTGCTACATTTAATAATACAACCAAGAAATTTAGTCCTACATTATTGGGCAATCCACTAATGACTGAATATCCTTGGAAGAGCTATTATGACAATTACAAATATCATGTAGATAGCATTGACATGTATGATGGCGGCTCAGGTTATGAAGTTCCGCCGGTAGTAGTCTTTACTCCTGCTCCTGGAGATACTGGCAGTGGTGCCGAAGCTGTGGCTTATATTGCACTTGGTAAGGTAACTGAAATACAGGTTACTAACCCCGGTTCTGGTTATACAGCAACCCCAATTGTTACGTTGTTAGGTGGAGGTAGTACATCTGTTGTTCCTGCAAAATTTGGAGTAAGGATGAGCAACGGTAAGGTAAGAACAAATAAGATTACCTTAAAGTTTGATCGTGTAGCAGGTTATAACGAAATTGACACCAAAGATGCAGAAGATATTTTTGTAGCTGACGGTTCAACAAGAGAATTTCAATTAACCTGGGCACCAAGACCTGAAAAGACTCTAATGAGTGTAAGAGTTAATGGAATTAAACTTCTTCCAGACGATTACAGTATTCAACCTTTCACAGCAGAGTTTAATGGATATTCTAAGAAATATGGTAAGATTGTGTTAGACAGCGTGCCACAGATTCATGCAGAAGTAAAAGTTAACTATGAAAAAGATACCGCACTATATCATGCGGTAGATAGAATTAGAGATTTTTATGCTCCAGAATCTGGAATGCCAGGTAATACTGCTACAATGTTAATGGCAGGACTTGAGTATCCTGGCGTAACTGTAGATACATTACCATTCTATACCAGCCTTGGATTTGATAGTACACCCTTTGGCTCAACTAATTGGGATGACTTTATTCCAGAGGAAGGACTGTACGAGACCGTAGGCAGTGCTACAACATCAGTATTCACATTAAACTATATTCCTTCAGCTTCAACAAGTTTGACAGTTTATATTGATAACGTTCGAGCATATGGATACACTTCTACAGCTACATCAAATGTTTTAAGATTAGTAAACGGTGTAGTAGTCGGAAACGGTTCAGCAAACAAAGTCGATATTGGTGTGTTGACTACTTCGACAGCTACAATAGCATTTAGAAATATTGCCAGCGACGGTTCATTACCTATTGTTGATATTGATCTCGACACATATATTTCTGGCGGTGACGGGTTCACTACTGTTTTCCAAGACGGAGTAGCAGATGATCCATCACCAGACCTTGATCAAATTGCAATAGATGGCGATAGCCTTGTTAGTACATTTAACAGTTATGGTCCTGAAGAAAATTTACCTGGGCGTGTAAGCGAAGCTCTTGGAATAAACGTTTATACACAGCCTGCTTCAGGTTCAGCGTTAACAGTTTTAAGAACTTATCCGATTACAAGCTCAACAACACGACTTGCAATAGGAATGACTCCTCCTAATGCAGATAGTGTTGAAGTGTTGCGTGACGGAGCAATTCTATCTAACTACTCTATAGATTATGCTTCTCAAGAAATAGTATTTGCAACTCCTGTTACCTCCGGAGTTGTCAGTGTTCGATGCATGGGCATGACAGGAGAAAATACATTAGATAGACAAAATTTAATTATTAGTACTTCTACCAGCTTAAGGACATTTGAATTTACACCTTTATATACAGAAGTCAAAGACTTCTATGTAACTGTGAACGGAGTTAAAAAATCAAGAACAACAGATTTTATCCTTAAAGGAAAATTAAGTTCTGGTACAGCTGGTCGAACAGTAATTCAATTTAACAATAATTTAAGTATTGGCGATGTATTACAAGTTTGGTTATTTGGGTCAGAAGTTAAAGCCTTTAGCGAAGTGCGTTCTCAGTTTATCTATGCACTTCCAGGTGTAAGTTCGTGGGACTTAACTTATCCTCCAGGAGAAGTTGAACCATATCACAGTCACGTTATTGTAGAGAGAGATGGTGTTAGATTAATGCCTCCGGATACACTTTATTATTTTGCAGACGGAACAACTACCAGCTTTTCCTTTAACACCCATAAGCAATATTTGGCAGGAAGACCTTCGGGGCGAGATGTTGAAGTTTATGTCAACGGTATAAGAAAACAGTTTGGTGGAGATTTTGAATTTATTCAAAATGAAAATAGAATTAATTTCTTACCAAATGTAGTAAAATCTGGCGACGTAGTAGCGATTTGTATATTGTTAGATCATCAGTACACTATTGCTCAGAATAGATTATATCTAACTAATGTTAGCACTACATCAACTACTGATATTAAAGTTTACTCCTTTACAGACCACGACAGTAGTTTGTTTAGGAAAGAAAGATTCCAATGCGGTTCTGGAAATCATTTTAGATTAGATAGGCCTGTTCTTGGTATCGAATATGTATGGGTAGAACTAAATGGAACTCCTCTAATGAGAGATAGAGATTTCCAGATGACAGATTCGAGAACTGTATTCCTTGATTATAGATTTAGGCCTACTACTGACGACAGCCTTGTAGTAACCAGTGTAGTTAACACCATAAACAATGATGTTACATTAGGTTACAGAATGTTTAGAGACAACTTAGGTCGCACTCATTATAAGAGATTGAGTGCAGAAAACAGCACACGATTAGCAGTTGATTTAACATCTACAGCAACTTCTGTTACAGTGGAAGATGCTACAGTATTAACTCAACCCAATTTTCAGAGAATGCGTCCTGGCGTAATCCTTGTTAATGGCGAGCGTATACAATTCTACGAAATTAATGGAAACGTTTTAAGTAAACTTAAACGTGGTACACTCGGTACAGGTGTTCCAACACAACACAAAGCCGGTACAACTGTTATTGATCAAGGTAGCGCACAGACTATGAATCTGTCGGATACAGAAACTGTTTATAAAACAAGAATTACTGTAACTACCACAACGTTTGATATTCAGTCTTTGGGATTTAGTAATACTACCAGCAGTTATTATCAATCAGAAGTTTATTATCAGGGTAAATTACTGAGAAAACCGGGCACTGTTCTTACATTAACAAATACAACAATAGGCTATGATTCAAACGAGTCTGGTTTAGCCAATGTGTTAGGAACAAGTACTAACTATGTATCGACAGGTCAATATGTTATAACTACATCTGGTAACTTAGTGTTGCACTTTACGCCAGATGTAGGTTCTGAAATTAAAGTTGTTAAGAAGACTGTTAATTCGTTGTATTCTGAAATACAGCCCTTTAAAACAACGTTAAATGGTACAACAGTTACAAATATACACAATATTGGAAGAGCTCTAATGCATAATGACTCGTCTGAGAATGTGAAATTCCTCCTAAGAAAGCCGGCTCAACTGCCTGATAAATATTACTATGGAAACAAATGAGAATAAAAATATGCCTCAAGAACCCCAAAAACAGCCTGACATAGAAGAATCTGGACTCCA
>Ga0129333_10002613_pt1 | contig 16831 bp, 10 predicted proteins | sample CPB6_08_DNA_FD_94474 | JGI IMG/M metagenome (GOLD analysis project Ga0129333, IMG submission 94474) | Freshwater to marine salinity gradient microbial communities from Chesapeake Bay, USA - CPBay_Sum_0.6_0.8_DNA | ecosystem: Environmental > Aquatic > Marine > Coastal | place: USA: Chesapeake...
GTTTCAGGCGCACTCATCAAGCCTACTGAAGAGGGAATGATTCGGCATAAAGCCCTGACCGCAATGGAAGAGCAAACCAACATGCAACTATCTCAGATCAGGCAACAAATTGAATTACTGGCTTTGCAAGCTCAAGAAATACAAAGAAGAAAAGACTTATCCCTGCTTATTTATGGCGCCAAGCTCAATTTTACTCCAGTAATTGGCCAAGTCTATTTTCTCTACGAGAAAAAAGATGGTAATTATTTTCTTTCGATGGTGAGCCCAAAAGAATGGGGCAACAGTAAACCGTTTAAGTCGACTGTTGCCACCGTCAAATTACTCGCCGATCACACCTGGATGGAAGTGATCGAATCGTGATGTTATTTTACTTCTTCAAACTCAGCATCCGTCACATTCTCTGCTCCCGCCTTTGGTTCTTCAGAAGCTTGTTGCTCTGCACCTGGCTGCGCTCCTTGAGTTGAATTGTACATATCCTGACTGGCTGCCATCCACGCATCATTGAGTTCTTTAGACGCAACCTCGATTGAAGCAAGGTCTTGCGACTTATGAGCTTCTTTCAATTTGTTCATGGCAGTCTCAATAACAGACTTTTTCTCAGCTGGAATCTTTTCTCCAAACTCTTTCAATTGTTTTTCAGTCTGGAAAATTAACCCGTCAGCAGCGTTCAATTTTTCAATTCGATCTCTTGCCTCTTTATCGGTAGCCTCATTTGCTTTTGCCTCGGCTTTCATCTTTTCAATCTCCTCTTTGGTCAATCCACTACCTGCTTCAATTCTGATCTTCTGTTCTTTTCCTGTGCCTTTATCTTTTGCACTCACATTCAATATGCCGTTGGCATCGATGTCAAACGTTACCTCAATTTGAGGAACACCACGGGGTGCTGGCGGAATATTATCAAGATTGAAAATACCCAAGGTCTTGTTTTGATTGGCCATTGGACGCTCACCTTGAAGTACATGAATTTGAACTCCAGGTTGATTATCTGCAGCAGTGGAAAATGTTTCTGATTTCTTGGTTGGAATAGTGGTATTGGAAGGTATGAGCGCCGTCATTACTCCACCCAATGTTTCTATTCCAAGGCTCAAAGGAGTGACGTCCAATAAAAGAACATCTTTTACCTCACCGGTCAGCACCGCACCCTGAACACCAGCACCAATTGCTACTGCTTCATCGGGATTCACACTTTTATTGGGCTTCTTACCAAAAAACTTTTCAACGATCTCCTGCACTTTGGGTATACGAGTAGAGCCACCTACTAAAATCACTTCATCAATATCGGAGGCACGCATACCTGCATCTTTGAGGGCCTGTTCACAAGGTTTCAAGCAGCGCTCAAATAAATTGTCGGCTATCTGTTCAAATTTTGCTTTAGAAAGGCGCTTAACCAAGTGTTTTGGAACACCATCGATTGCTGTAACGTAGGGCAAATTGATTTCTGTCTCCGCTGAAGAAGAAAGTTCAATTTTTGCTTTTTCAGCAGCCTCTTTCAAGCGCTGAAGAGCCATTGGATCTTTGCGGAGATCCACATTTTCTTCTTTTTGGAATTCTTCTGCAAGCCAGTCCATGATGACTTTATCAAAATCGTCTCCGCCCAGGTGGGTATCTCCGTTGGTTGATTTCACTTCAAAAACGCCATCTCCTAATTCCAGAACGGATATATCGAACGTACCACCTCCTAAGTCAAACACTGCAATCTTGCTATCGGCGTTCTTTTTATCCAACCCATAAGCCAATGCAGCTGCTGTAGGCTCGTTGATGATCCTGCGTACATTCAACCCCGCAATTTCTCCAGCCTCTTTGGTAGCCTGGCGTTGTGCATCGTTGAAATAAGCAGGTACAGTCACCACCGCTTCATTGACTTCGTGTCCCAGATAGTCTTCAGCAACTTTCTTCATTTTCTGAAGAACCATTGCACTGATTTCTTGTGGGGTATAGAGGCGACCATCAATGTCAATTCTCACAGTATTGTTATCCCCTTTAGCTACTTTATAGCTCCAGTGCTTGATTTCCTCTGTTACCTCATCGTGTCTTCTTCCCATAAACCGCTTCACGCTGGTGATGGTGTTAATGGGATTGGTAATCGCCTGACGCTTTGCAGGATCACCTACCTTCCTTTCTCCATTCTTCAAAAAAGCGACTATACTGGGGGTAGTTCTTCTACCTTCATCGTTGGCGATTACAACTGGCTCATTTCCTTCCATAACAGAAACGCAACTGTTGGTCGTTCCAAGGTCGATTCCGATGATCTTTGCCATAGTTTTCATGTTTAGATACCCCCATATTGCAAGCGCTATGCCGCTATGTAAATCAGGAAATTGTGTCAGTTTTTATCTTTCCGGCTGACAATTCATACAGAAGATTTGAGAGATTTCGGACAAAAAGGGCAAAAATGAACCTTTTTAATGACTTGAGGAAGGCTCGGAATGGGTCCGGAAGCTAAAATACCGCTGTGATAAATAGCTGAATCCCACAACAATACATGTAATGATCAATTTTGAGGGGGTAGGATAAAAATGAAGCCGATCGACGAATAACTTGAGGAAAATATAATTCAGACCAATACTCACACAAACAGACATAAAATATCGGATCAGCTGGACCCTTCCTTTTAGGTAAGAATCCTGGAAAACGATGTACCGCATCAACAAAAAACCAGTAGGAAAACTTATAAGAAAGGAGAGCAAAAAAGAAGCAATGTGCGGACTAATCACTACAAATGGCAAATGAAGTATTTCCCTTTCAAGAACAAAATTATAAAAGACAAAAAACAAAAAAATATCAAATGCAGTGTTCATTCCTCCACATGCGGCATACCGAAACGTTCTTTTATCCATAACCGTCTTGAAAAATGGATAGAAAAAGTCGAGAATATATTCAATGGCTTTTTTCAAAGAACCAGATTAATGTTTAAAGTGATGGATATACGTGGTATGTTTTTTTGCATAAACTGCACCTATTCCTTCATGAAGAGCCAACATTTTATTATTAAAGTCGCCAACCCAGGAAAGTTCTAATTCCTGGTAATGTCCGATCGAATGAGCATATTCTTGAAGTTTCATAAACAAACAGGATTCTAAGCCCTGATTCCTGTATTTCTCCTTTGTTCCCATGATAACTGCACGCATCCGCTTGTGCTTGACAGTCCATTTGTTCCAAACAAACCGAAGTTTTCCGATCCAATCAAGCTTTCCATTCAATCCCTTTATCAATTCATTGGTATCCGGGAGAATCATCACAAAAGCGACTGGCTCACCTTCAGCTGAATAGGCAAACCATATGAGCTTAGGGTCCATGATCGGTTTAACTTTTTGCAAGGTCTCTTGTATGGTGAGGTCCGTTACTGGGGTAAAGTTTTCAAAATCTTTCCATGCATCATTATAGATTTCCTTAAAATCATTTGAAAATTTATCGAACTGAGTAATATCCAGGTGACGCAATACAAACCCTCTTCTGCTTATTACCCATTTAGAGATCTTAATTACTTTTTCTGGCATTCCTTTTGGAACATCAACGCGGTTGCTGATTTGTTCATAACGGGGAATAAACCCATAACTTTCGAAAAGCTGCTTGTAATACGGAGGGTTATAATTCATTCCATAAAAAGGTGCTGTAAATCCATCAACCAAAAGCCCCCACCACGTGTCATTTTCACCAAAATTGATTGGGCCGTTCATAGCCTGCATGCCGCGTTCACTCAGCCAATTACGTGCCTGATCAAATAAAATATGTGCAGCAATCAGGTCGTTCGTGCACTCAAAAAAACCACAACCACCTGTTGGTACTGCCTCTTTATACGCTTTCTTGTCGTTGATGAAAGCGGCAATCCTACCAATGGTCTCCTGGCGTTCATTTACCAAAATCCAGCGGGTGCATCTGCCAAAACTGAAGAAATTATTTCGCTTTGGATCAAAAACAGATTCGATATCATTGAGTAAGGGGCAGACCCATAAAGGATCTTTGGCATAGATTTTAAACGGCAAATTTAAAAACTCCTGGATGTGAGCTGGACTGGTAACTTCAATGATGTGCATGCAAATGAATGTATACAAAGTTACCGATCAGCTGGCAATACATCAAAACGATCAGGGTAATCAGAAATGATTCCATCAACTCCTAATTCCGCCATCCTAAACAAATCAGGTAGTTCGTTAACCGTCCAAACAATAACTCGCACTCCTTGCTTATGAAAAAAATCAATCAGTTCAGGTGTAACCAAAGAAAATTCGGGACTAATCACATCAGGCTTGAATCCCAATCGCTGAATCCATGTAGAGAACTCTCCCGATTGTTTTTTCTCCACCAAAAATGAAAGGCGTATACCTTCTGGTCGATCGTTCAAAATTCTTAGCGTCCGAGGATCAAACGACTGTATGGTGGTTCGATTTCCAATGTGCTTTTTTTTGATTACCTCCATAACCAGTGAAACAAACTCAGTTGGATCTGGATGAAGAATTCCATCGCCTTTTGGATCGATTTTAGTCTCGATATTGTACCGCACTTTCGGAAGGTTATTGAGCTTGATGTAATTTTCTACACTATCGATGAGTTCACTCAATAAGGGCTTATAGGCAGGTATTTTCATCTGATTTGGAAAACGCGGATGACGCTTAAGACCTACATCCCATTTTTTCACCTCCACATAGTCCATTTTATAAATGTCTGAAGTAGTGGAATTTTCAGGAGAAGTCGCTATTTCAGGATTCATATGTGCCTCGTGAGACAGCACCACCTGCTTATCCTTGGTAATGACCACGTCCATTTCTAAGGTGGTGACACCTATCGTTAATGCCTTGATCATTGCCGGTATGGTATTTTCAGGCATCAATCCTCTGCATCCTCTGTGGCCTTGTAAGTCGATTTTATTGGATTGTCCCATTACAACTGAAATTAGAGAAATCGTAAGCACTATAAATAGAATGCGAATGTTCATGCATTAAAATTAGGGGAATCGTACCTTTGCAGCAAGTCGACTACCTAATGCTCAATACTATCATACGGAATAAGGCAAATCAAGCAGTAAAATCATTATTTGGCCTGGATTGCACGGAAAAAGACTTTCAAATCAATACTACAAAACCTGAATTTACTGGCGATTATACCATCGTTCTTTTTTCGCTTGTCAAGTCGCTTAAAACAGACCCTATATCACTGGGCAATCAATTGGGACAATGGCTAGTTGATCACGACTCAAACTTCTTTACCCATTTTAACGTAATCAAGGGATTTTTGAATCTCACAGTGCATGAGCGTTATTTCAAAGAATTATTAACGCACCACTATCAAGATGCTTGTTTTGGCAAAGCACCAATGAATGGTCAAAAAGTAATGGTAGAGTATTCTTCACCCAATACCAATAAACCACTTCACCTTGGCCACTTGAGAAATAATTTTCTGGGAAGGAGCATTGCAGAAATCATGAAGGCAAATGGATATGAAGTGATCAAAACCTGCATTGTAAATGATCGAGGAGTTCATATTTGTAAGAGCATGGTTGCTTGGCAACGCTTTGCAAATGGTGCTACTCCAGAATCAACCGGAGCAAAAGGCGACCATTTTGTAGGCGACTACTACGTCAAATTCAACGATGCATATAAAGCGGAAGTTGATCAACTTGTGGCTACTGGGATGGAAAAAGAAAAAGCTGAAAAAGAAGCTCCAATCATGAAAGCCACTCAGCAAATGCTGTTGGATTGGGAAAATGGAAAAGAGGATGTCATTTCCCTCTGGAAAACGATGAACGGATGGGTTTATAAAGGCTTTGACGCTACCTACAAACGAATTGGAACTGATTTTGTAAAAACCTATTACGAGAGCAACACCTACTTATTAGGCAAAGAGACGGTTGAAATAGGACTTCAAAAAGGAGTTTTTTACAAAAGAGAAGATGGAAGCGTTTGGATTGATTTGACTGCTGAAGGCTTGGATGAAAAACTGGTGCTCAGAAAAGATGGGACGAGCGTTTATATCACCCAAGATATTGGACTGGCTCAAAAGAAATATGAAGAGTTTGGAATGGATAAGAGTATTTATGTTGTGGGAGATGAACAAAACTACCACCTCAAAGTACTACAGCTCATTTGTAAGAAATTGGCACTACCCTATGCCGATGGCATTTATCACCTCTCCTACGGTATGGTTGAACTCCCTTCTGGTAAAATGAAAAGTCGTGAAGGAACGGTGGTAGATGCAGATGATTTAATTGACGAAATGATCAGTATTGCCGAATCGCATACTCAGGAGTTGGGTAAAGTAAATGATTTTAGTCAAGAGGAATTAAAAGCTTTATACGAGACCATTGGATTAGGCGCTTTAAAGTTTTTCTTGCTGAGAGTGGATCCTAAAAAGAAGATGATATTTAATCCAAAAGAGTCCATCGATTTCCATGGATTTACCGGACCATTCATACAATACACGCACGCACGCATTCGATCGATCTTAAGAAAGATTGCACCAGAAAAAGAAAGTAATTTCAGCTCCACTCTTTTACCTGCTGAAAAAAACCTCCTCTTACTTTCAGAGCAGTATGGCTATACCCTAAAACAATCCAGTGAGGCATTGGATCCCTCAACTCTTGCCACCTATTTGTTTCAATTGGCCCAAGCGTATAATTCATTTTATTCTGAACTGAGCATTGCCAATGCTGAGTCTTCAGACAAAAGAGACCTGAGGGTTAAACTATCTTCAATGGTAGCAACCATTCTTCGCTCCGGCATGGATCTGTTGGGTATTGCAGTTCCTGAAAAGATGTAACCCTATTGCGCTCGTTTTAAGACAATTCCTCCTAGTGGAGGCAAATTCACTTCTATATAAAAGTCTTGTTGCTTCGGCTCTATTTTTGAGTCCAATAAATTAGAATTCAGATATTCTCCAGTACCCCAAAAATCCTTGCGATCACTATTGAAAATTTCATGATAACTGGAAACGCTGGGTAATGAAACCTTCCATGTTTTACGTTCAACAGGAGTAAAATTGAGGATAACAATTAATTCATCGGATTCATTTTTTCCTATTCGTCGATAAGAGACCACTGATTCCTGTCGATGATCGAGGTCCAGCCATTGAAAACCAGAAGGGTCAAATTGGTTTTCGTATAAAGCACCTTCACGGGTCAGGAGTTTATTCAAAGCAGCTACGCATTGTTTCATTCCCTTATGGCAATCGTATTGAAGCAAATCCCAACGCAAAGAGGTTTTGTAATTCCACTCTTCAGTTTGAGCAAATTCATTACCCATAAATAACAGCTTGGCGCCCGGGTGGGTATACATATAGGTATACATCAGTCGGAGATTGGCAAATTTTTGCCATTCATCTCCCGGCATTTTATAGATCATGGGGGATTTTCCATGAACTACTTCATCGTGACTTAGCGGCAATGTAAAATTCTCATTATAATAATACATCATGCTAAAGGTGAACTGATCCTGCTGAAATTGACGGAAGTAGGCGTCCTGTTTAAAATAACGCAGTGTATCATGCATCCATCCCATCATCCATTTCATCCCAAAGCCCAATCCCCCTGCATAGGTTGGCCGCGATACTCCAGGCCAATCGGTAGCTTCCTCTGCTATGGTTTGAACACCCTTGAAATCGCGATACACCATTTCATTCATGTCTTTGATAAATGCAATGGCTTCTAAATTTCCATTGCCACCAAATTCGTTGGGCTCCCATTCGCCTTCATTACGAGAATAATCCAATTTTAACATGGAGGAAACAGCGTCAACACGGACGCCATCCACATGAAAGCGGTCAAACCAAAATCGGGCGTTGCTTATTAAAAAAGAACGTACTTCTCCCCTTTTATAATTAAAAATATAACTGTTCCAGTCGGGATGATATCCTTTGCGCATATCAGCATACTCATAAGTATGGGTACCATCAAACATGAACAAACCGTGACTGTCATAGGGAAAATGCGAAGGAACCCAATCCAAAATCACTCCTATATTGTTTTGATGCAATGCATCAACGAGTGCCATAAACTCTTCAGGGTGACCAAAACGGGAAGTGGGTGCATAGTACCCAGTTCCCTGATAACCCCAACTACCGTCAAATGGATATTCCATTACGGGCATGAATTCAACGTGGGTAAATCCTAATTCTTTTACGTAGGGGATCAAGCGCTTTGCAATTTCCCAATAAGAGAAATAAGAGGATTCGTCGAATGGGTTGGGTCTCATCCAACTGGCGAGATGCACTTCGTAAATTGAATAAGGCGATTCAAGGGAGTTGGTTTTTTCTCGATCATTCATCCACAACTGATCGTTCCAACTGTATTCGAAATTCCACGTAATGCTTGCCGTAAGTGGTTTTTTCTCCCAATAATGGGCGTAAGGATCCCCTTTCTGAATAATTCGATCCTCAAAACCGTGGATGGAATACTTATAGACTTCTCCACGATGACAATCTGGGATAAACCCTTCCCATATACCACTCCGATCGAGCCGAACAAACAACGGATGAACACCATCTTTCCAATCGTTGAAATTTCCAACAACACTCACTTTTGTTGCATTAGGGGCCCAAACGGCAAAATAAGTTCCGGATTTACCCAACACTTCAATTTGCTTATTACCAAAGAAATGATAAGCCGTATAGAGTGAGCCGTTTTGAAAATTGCGTATCACTTCGTCGGTAAATAACGAGTAGTTCCAAACTGGACCAGAAGTTTCAATGAAATGAACATCCTCGTATTTCGCCGAGGATGCTGTTTTTAAGGTGTTCTTTTCTTTTTTACTCAACGACTAATTTTTCAATTCGTAAAGATGAAAGGATTTAGGTGCAATATCGATTTTTTTAGTGAGCATCAATGAAGATTCATCCAATAGTCCAATTGCTTGTTTTTTTGATTGCGTTACTTCGCTATAACGAGTAGGATCGAGTTGAACTGATTCAGAATTTGTATTCAGTACACACATCACTACCTGCTCCTTATGTTGTTTAAAGTAAACATATAGTCCGTTCTGGGGGATGAATTGGATGATTTTACCTTTTGAAATTGCAGGTGTGTTTTTCCTAACTTTTGCTAAACGGGAAAAATAAGCAAGCGCTTCTTTTTCTTGTGGGTTAAGAGCATCTACATTGAATTTGTCAATTGCATCCTCTTTCCAACCGCCTGGAAAATCCTTACGGACTGCCGCATCGTTGGGATCTTTAAAATTCTTCATTAGAATTTCAGTTCCATAATATACCTGCGGTATACCCCGTAGTGTGAATAACAATCCAAGTCCCATTTTATATTTCTTCAAATCTTCTCCAACCATTGAATAAAAACGATTCATGTCATGATTATCCAAGAAAATACAGTTGGTTTGCGGGTCTTTGTAGAGAATGTCTTGAGATAGTGTCATATAAAGACGCATCACTCCGTCTGTCCATCCAAATGGATCATTCAGCGCATTATAGATTGCCGAGTTCAATGGAAAATCCGTCACACCCTGTATGGTATGCTTAAAAGGAGCATTTATATTGTTTTGAGTGAAATATGCACTAGCCGGTACCGTATTGGTCCATGCCTCACCAAAAACAGTAAGCGTTGGAAATTCCCGGAGTAAAGCGGTGTTGATGGTATTTAAAAAATTTTCATCACAGTATTTATATGTGTCTACTCTCCAGCCATCGATACCAAATTCTTCGGTCGACCAGATATTGTTTTGTATTACATAGTTTGCACAATAAGGATTAGCAAGATTAAGATCAGGAAGATGAGGAACAAACCATCCACCTATCATGACTTTCTTTTCGGACTGGGAAGCGTAAGGATCAATGAATAATTCTTCCCGGTGATTTGAACCGGTATAGGAAGGCCATTGATTCAACCAGTCATTCATGGGCAAATCCACAACAGTGTGATGATAAGAGCCAACGTGATTATAAACTGCGTCTTGTATAATTTTAATTCCTTTTGCATGTGCGGCTTTTACCAATTGTCGGTATGCTTCATTCCCGCCATGCCGCTTATCAATCTTGTAATGATTGGTTATCCAATACCCATGATAACCGCTCATCTTCCAAGGACCTTCTTGCATTTGAGGCATATTGTTTTCTTGCAAGGGAGTCATCCATAAAGCAGTCACCCCTATCTCTTTGAAGTAATCGAGTCGCTGTGCTATACCTGCTATGTCACCTCCGTGTCGAGCATATGGATTATTACGGTCAGCTATGGTATCTCGCATATCCGTAAACCGATCGTTTGAAGGATCACCATTAGCAAATCGATCAGGCATTATTAAGTATATGAGGTCGTCTGAGCGCACCCCTTGATGCACTTTCTCTCCCTGAAATTTCGTGCGTTGCTTCAGTGTATATGAAAACAACGAACCATCGCTGAACTTGAAATTCAGTTGACCAGGTTGTGCAGAAGGTGAAATAAGTAAATCAACAAAGAGGTAGTGCTTGTTTTCCGGTTGGTGGACATTGGTTATGGTAATTCCAGGGTACGTTAAGGTGATTGTAGACGGGAGGTTTCGATCGGAATGAAGCATCAGTTGCAACCTAGGATTCTTCATCCCCACCCACCAATGGGTGGGATATGGCTGAATAGAAGAAAAAGATGTACCGCTGATGAACAGGCAGAGGAGAAGACCGATGAATCGCATGATTATACTTTTTTTTGAGCTCCTGGATCGTAAACGTAGATAACACTGACAGCTGCGCAGATCATGAATATGCCTGCTAATACGATGGCATAAATCGATTGTCCGGCATAGAGGTATTTTACAATTGACCCTCCTATGAATCCATTGATGATTTGCGGTAGCGTAATAAAAAAATTAAATATTCCCATGTATATACCCAATTTACCTGCAGGTATGGAAGCAGATAAGATAACATAAGGCATTGCTAGAATGGATGCCCACGCAAGACCTACTCCCACCATTGAATAATTGAGTAATGCAGGATCTTTTATGAAATAGATGGAAATCAAACCAGCCCCTCCGGCAAGTAAAGAGATAGCGTGTGTGAGTCGTCTTCCAACTTTCTTAGCTATAAACGGCAGACAAAGAGCATAGAACATGGCAACCAAATTATAAACTCCAAAGGCCGAACTCACTTTATTTCCAGCTTCATTGTATAGTATTGAATTGGTATAATCCCCCGTCAATCCGTACACATGTGTAGCAACAGCATCGGTGGTAAACACCCACATGCTAAACAAGGCGAACCAACTAAAGAATTGAACCAGTCCCAGTTGACGCATGGTTTTGGGCATCTTACTGAAGTCTTTAAAAATATCGGATAGCCCAGATGAAGTTTCATCAGCTTGTTTACCATGGTACTGCGCATACTCTTTTGGAGCATACTCTTTTGAAAAAAGGACGGTGATTAAAATGGCGACAATAAAAACGGCAGCCCCTATGTAAAAAGAATAGCGAATGTTATCTGCAATTCCATCTGAAGCCGCCTGCATACTGAACCCATTCTTTGCAAGTAATTCTGGTAATGCAGATCCACCAACGGCACCCAATCCGATTAAGAAGGTCTGGATGCTAAACCCCGTTGTACTCTGATCAACTGGAAGATTATCTGCCACCAAGGCACGAAAAGGCTCCATGGCAACATTAAAAGAAGCATCCATGATCATAACGATACCGGCACCAATCCATAGCGCAGGCAACAGATTGGTGAAATGACCAGAATTAGGAAGAAAAATCAAGGCAATGCTGGAGAGTATGGCACCAACTAAAAAATAGGGCTTTCTCCTTCCCAATCGATTCCAGGTTTTATCGCTGTAATGACCAATAATGGGTTGGACAATCATGCCGACCAAAGGTGCAACGATCCAAAACATGGGAAGGTGTTCTACATCTGCCCCATACGAACGAAGAATTCTACTCGCATTACCGTTTTGTAAGGCAAACCCAAATTGTATTCCCAGAAATCCGGTGCTCATTAGAAAGATCTGAGCCAGGGAAAGCTTGGGCTTAGAAAGTATTCCTGAAGCGGGAGTAGTGGACATGCTATGAAATTTCAGTCAAAGTGTAATATATACACATTTTTCTGATCAAATCACAAATCCATCGGGAATAACTGCACCTTTTTTCACCACCACAATACCTTCTTTTATGGTGTATAACGCATGATCTGTATTAGCTAGGTGTTTCCCTCCATTGATTCGTACATCGCTACCGATACGGCAATTTTTATCTATGATGGCATTTTTAATGTAACACCGTTCTCCAATGCCCAAGCGAGGAAGACCACTATCTACGGAAAGGTTCATTTCTTCAAGGGTCTCATAAAAGTCCGTACCCATGATGTAACAACTGACGATGGTCGTTCCATAGCCAATACGTGTTCGTATACCAATCACAGAGTTTTCAACACGAGAAGCATTTATGATACACCCCTCGGCGATGATTGTTTTTTCCAATGTAGTTCCGCTGATTTTAGCAGGAGGGAGCATTCGAGCGCGGGTATAAATTGCTTTCGAATTATCGAATAAGTTGAATTCAGGGATATCTTGAGTAAGCGCTAGATTAGCCTCAAAAAAAGAATGAATGTTTCCTATATCAGTCCAATAGCCTTCGTATTGATAGCTTACCACTGAATACTTACTGATTGAATATGGAATTATTTCCTTTCCAAAATCTGTTGCATCCTTTATCTCATCTTGCAATAGATCAAATAAAACTCGTCTGCTGAAAATATAAATTCCCATGCTTGCCAGATAATCCCTACCCTGGCGATGCATGGTGTCTCCGGTATCACTTACCCATTGATCCAATACCTCTTTCTTTGGTTTTTCAATGAACGATTCAATGATGCCACCCTCTCCTTTTTTCATGATGCCAAATTCAGTGGCTTCCCGAGCATTAACCGGAATTGTTGCAATGGAGATGTCCGCTTTGGAGTTCACATGGTTATCGATCATTTCTTGAAAATCCATTTGATACAACTGATCGCCAGATAAGATCAATACGTGGGTAAAGTCCTGTTGGGTAATGTGTCGAAGCGACTGCCGAACAGCATCTGCAGTACCCTGAAACCAAGCTGGATTATCGGGAGTTTGTTCTGCCGCAATGATATCGACAAATGCAGCGCTGAACACACTAAAATGATAGGTATTCTTGATGTGTTTATTGAGTGAGGCTGAATTGAATTGAGTCAATACGTAAATGCGACCAATATTTGAATTCAAACAGTTGGATATCGGAATGTCGACCAGTCGATATTTTCCAGCAATGGGAACTGCTGGTTTACTTCTTGTTGAAGTAAGAGGTGAAAGTCGGGTGCCAGCCCCTCCTCCCAATATGATTGCTATGACATTTTTGTTCATTGTTCAAAATTGCTTCAAAATACTCAAAAACCCTTGTATAACCTGATGTATTCAGCCGCACTTCGGTCCCAACTATAATCCAATCCCATAATCTTTTGCCTTATGGCATGAAAATGGTCTTTTTCGGAAAAGAAATGGACAGCCCGATAAATGGCCTGAGTCACATCACCTACCGCTGCATGTTGGAAAGTGAACCCATATCCCGATGGGTCGCCCATATCAATTACAGTGTCGTATAGTCCCCCTGTTTTTCTTACAATGGGGACAGTGCCATACCGGAGTGCATACAATTGATTGAGCCCACAAGGCTCAACACGTGAAGGCATCAAAAGAAAATCTGCACCAGCATACATCTGGTGACTCAATCGCTCGTTGTATCCAATGTACTCAGCATAATCGCCTTGCGATAATGCATTCAACTGTCGAAGCCTATGCTCTATGTCAGACTCTCCACTTCCCAACATCAAGAAGGTCATTTTTCTTCCAATGAATTCGAAACTATCATAAACAACTTGAGGAAGTAAATCTGCCCCCTTCTCTCCAACCAATCTTCCAATAAAAACAAAAAGGGGTTTAGAGGGATCCAATCCAAACTGAGAGCAAAGCAATTCTTTATTGGACTTTTTTCCTGCACTAAGATGCAAAGTAGAGAAAGGATGTTCCAGGTAACGATCATGGGATGGATCCCATACGGTGTAATCAATTCCATTTAGGATACCAGAGCATTTTCCTTTTTCGTATTCAAAAAGCGGTTCTAGTCCATTGCTCATTGATCGAAGTTCATGGAGATAGGTCGTACTCACTGTCGTTACTTTCCATGCACATTTCACTGCACTTGCCAGTGGATTAATCGATCCTTCCCACTCCAGTAGTCCTCTTTTCCAACTATCCCATTGTGGTACATATATGGATTTATCCCAACTAAACTGACCTTGATACTGTGCATTATGTATGGTTAAAACTGAGGGGATTCCTGCCAATCGTTTGAATGCATAACAATGTTGCATCATAAAAGGAATCAGACCTGCGTGATGATCGTGAACATGAACAACATCAGGCAATTGATCCCAGGCATTGATCCAATGCACTGCACTAATTTGAAAAGCACAAAAACGCTCTGTATCGTCGTTATACCCATAAACACGCTCTCTGTCTAACAACCCATTGATGTCAATCAAATACAGTTCAAAACCCTGTGCGTTCGTTTGCTCTTTGATGACAGTATAATCAAAAAACCAATGACCAAGGTTAGCAGAGGACTTGTGTACCACTTGCCAATTGTGAGAATACAAATACGGTGTGCGGTACATGGGCATGATCACCAAGGCACGGTTACCCAACTCAGTTTGAAATCGAGGTAAGGCCCCCACAACGTCGCCTAATCCTCCAGCTTTTGCAACGGGATAACACTCGGCACTAATATGGACGATGTTCATGTCCGATTCATTTGGATCTGGGAACAAAAAGTTTTTATAGATTGATAAATATAATTATTTTGAGGCATTAACAAAACAACCCTCGCATGAACCAGCAAACCAAATGGTCGCAATTTGGAGTATTGATTACCGTTTTTTTCTTTTGGGGATTTGTCGCTGCATCCAACAGCATTTTTATTCCATTTTGTAAAAAGTTCTTTCACCTTGATCAAATTCAGTCGCAATTGGTAGGTTCTGCTTTTTACGGCGCCTATTTTTATGGCTCTCTCCTGCTCTACCTTTATTCCGCTATTTCTGGAACTGATTTATTGAATAAGGTCGGTTACAAGTTGGGTATTGTTTACGGGCTTTTGATTTCTGTTGTTGGCGCTATTGCATTGGCCTTGATCAGTGGTTCAGCTAACGTTACATTTGGATTGGTATTGGTTGCCTTCTTCATCATCGCATTAGGCTTTTCTCTTCAGCAAACATCTGCCCAGCCATTTGCGGTAGCATTAGGAAGCCCGGAAACGGGTACCCACCGATTGAACATGGGCGGTAGCGTGAACTCATTTGGGACACTGCTTGGACCTTTGGTAGTAAGTTTCTTGCTCTTTGGTAGTGTGGCGAGTGCCAGCGATGCCTCAATCGAAAGCATCCAAAAATTGTATTTCTTCCTTGCAGGACTTTTCATTGTGGCTTCATTGATTTTTGCTTATTCCAACTTGCCAAAAACAACATCGGATGAAAAGTTGGAAAAAAGTCCCAAGGCCTTGAATGTGTTGCTGCTGATTGGTGTTGTTTTCCTACCTGTCCTGTTTTCAGACTGGGTAGAAGGTGCCATTGGAGTGAAAAAAAGCATCATCATCACAGCGTGTCTGTTGATTATATTGGGTACGTTATTTTCCTCCATAGTGCGTGCACGTAAAAATCCAGATGGATGGGGCGCCATGGCCTATCCACAACTTGCATTAGGAATGATAGCCATCTTTATTTATGTGGGAGTAGAAGTTACCATTGACAATAACTTTGGCGCATTGCTCAAGAAGAACGCATTTGGCGGATACGATGAATCGCATATTTCGCATTTGATCTCTTTGTATTGGGGGTCAATGATGATTGGAAGGTGGACTGGAGCAATCAGTGTTTTCAATTTCAGTAAGCAAATCAAACGATTCCTTGCCATTGTAGTTCCCTTTGTTGCTTATGGAGTAATTCTGGGTGTAAACCTTATCAAGGGCAACGACATCAGTGATTTGAAAATGTACCCAATTTGCATTGCCATTGCCGTTGTTGCGTTCTTATTTGCAGAAGAAAAACCAGTTAAGCTTTTGCTAACTGTTTCTGTGTTGGGTGCAATAGGCATGATCATTGCACTGACCAGTACAGGCATGCTTGCGAACTTTGCCATCATCAGTACCGGAATGTGCTGTTCGGTCATGTGGCCTGCGATTTTTGCTCTAGCCGTTAATGGAATTGGCAAATACCAAAGTCAGGGTTCTGCTTTTCTAATTATGATGATCCTTGGTGGAGCAATCATCCCGCCGGTCCAAGGGGCAATCATCGATATGGAGCAAAGTACGGATCCATCTATCCATACCTACACACAACTCTCCTATCTGGTGCCGTTGATGTGCTTCGCCTATCTAGCTTGGCACGCTATTCAAACACGCTCAGTTTTGAAAAAGCAGGGACTGGACGTAGACGCACAGGTTGCAGCATCACACTAAAAAAATTACAATGAGCAAAAATGAGCCGTTAGCGATAGGAATTGATATTGGAGGAACTGGGACAAAGTACGGCATTGTGGATCGCCATGGGAATGTTTTGTTCTCAGGTGAAATGTCAACTAAAAAACACAAGGAAATAGATACGTTCATTGAGGAGTTATATGAAAGCATGCAACCACTCATTGAGAAAGCAGGAGGCATTGGAAGCATGCGTGGAATTGGCATGGGAGCTCCTAATGGAAATTACTACAGCGGCACAATCGAATACGCGCCCAACCTTCCTTGGAAAGGTATCATACCATTAGCAAAGCTGGTAAGCGATAAGTTCAAAGTGCCAGTTACCCTTACCAATGATGCCAATGCCGCTGCCATCGGAGAGATGATGTATGGAGCGGCGAAAGGAA
>Ga0129333_10002614_pt1 | contig 16830 bp, 15 predicted proteins | sample CPB6_08_DNA_FD_94474 | JGI IMG/M metagenome (GOLD analysis project Ga0129333, IMG submission 94474) | Freshwater to marine salinity gradient microbial communities from Chesapeake Bay, USA - CPBay_Sum_0.6_0.8_DNA | ecosystem: Environmental > Aquatic > Marine > Coastal | place: USA: Chesapeake...
ATCAAGTATTTCTTTAGCTTCATCGGCTACGCCTTGGCCGTAGGCATCCATTATTTCTTCCTTTTCAATCCTACGGGCTTCTACAAAATCCTGAATGGATAGCAGGGAGTTTTTAGCGTATTGGTTCAGTAGCCATTCTACGGCGGTCATGCGGCTAATAGTAGTTTTCATTGTAGTAGTCTTGGGCCTGACTTGTTGCCTCCTTTTCTAAAGGATGTATCAATCCGGTCAGGTGTGCGTTAAGAATCTGTTGCTTTTCTATTGCCTTTGCCTGCTCATAAAGCCATTTTAGACGCTCGGCGTTTTCATTGTCAAGGGCAATTTCGCAGATGTAGCCATAGAGCCATTCTACGGCGGTTGCTGTTTTAGGATTCGAAGTATTCATCATAATATTCATGTGCGTTTTTATATCTGACATATAGGCTATCATTATAGCCATCGTTGAAGGCGGCCCTGATGTTAAGGCGTTCTTGCGCGAGGGCTTGCTGGAATAATCCCTCAAAGGATGCGCGTTGGTCGGGCGTTAGGTGGTCTTTCAGGGCTTCCTGAAGCCAAATGACCGTTGGCTTTAGTTTTGGTTGCTCTTCCAAGTTATAGTTCATCTAATTCTTCTTTAAGTCGTGTAAGAAAACTTTCTTCGCAATCATCGCCGGAAAGGAAATAATCAATCCTATGGGCGTAGATATAGGCGCGTTTTAGAACGGAGATTGCTTCGCGCATTTTTTTATCTACTTCGGGGGAGAATGTTTCGTGAAACTCCGGCTCTTTACCGAAATCATAATGAAACATACTTGCTGGCTTTTTTTCGCCCTGCCTATTGACTATTTCTTCAATAGATTCCACGATGTAATTGATGTGATGCTGCCAATAATCGAATTTGCCTCCTGACATATTAGTTTTTCTTAAATCTGTTTTTAAAGTATAAGATTGGGTTCGGTAGTTGCCTTTTCAATCCGGCATCATGTCCGGCGTTGTATGCGTTGTATATGGAATACCGGAAATGCTCGGCATCTACCATAGCAAAATTCTTTTTTTGGTCGGCAAGGGCTACCTCACAGACTTTAAGTGCGTATTTGATGCCATAATCGGGCGTGTCCATGTCCTCCATGCGCTCTTTTATGGTGGCAAAAGCCTTCTCAAGTGGGGTGGTCATTGTGATATTTTGCGCAAAAAAAGTTAAAATTGCAGAAAAAATAAAATTTTTATGCAGAAAGTGAAAATAGGGTCTGTAAAAGAGAACCCAAACAACCCAAGATTCATCAAGGATGAACAATTCAGAAAGCTGGTCAAAAGCCTGAAGGATTTTCCTGAAATGGCGGATGTCAGGCCGATAGTTGTGAATCAGGACATGGTGGTTTTGGGCGGAAATATGCGTTTAAAGGCCATGAAAGAGGCTGGATGGCGCGAAGTACCGGTTGAGGTGGTGGATTGGAGCGAGGGTCAGCAACGGGAATTTATCATAAAAGACAATGGTTCTTTCGGGGCTTGGGATTGGGATATGCTGGCAAATGAGTGGGATGTTCAGCAACTTGAAGAGTGGGGTTTGGATATGCCAATTTTTGCGGAAGAAGAAACGGATGACTTGGGATTCGGTGAAGGCGATGGTGTCGAAGCGGAATTTGAGGAAGGAGATTTAATAGAAATCGGGCCGCACCGGATTTTAGTTGGCTCCGGTTTGGATGATTTTACCGTAAAAACAATTTTGCAGGGCGACAAGCCAACGCAGACATCCGGTAGCCCCGCGTTTCAAAATCTTTTCCTTGATTACTCAATGGGTGATATAGAGAAATGGATGGGCGCACACGCGATGAATATTAGGTATTATGGTATTGCGCGCAAGCCGGGCGATGTAGAATCATGGATAAATAAGTGGTCAAAAAAGTTCCCTGAAATGGAAATCAGAAGGAATGGTAGGAAGATTGGCTAAAAACGGCCTTATTTTGCAGTTAAAATTTTAATCTAAAAACAGCTATATGCCAAGAGGCGATGTCGGCCCATTGAGAAAACATCAATGGAAAAAGGGGCAAAGCGGTAATCCAAAAGGAAGGCCAAAAAAATTGCCAGACCTTAAAGAAGTGCTAATCAATGTATTAGCAGAAACAAAAGAAGGCAAGATGGCGATAGAGGCTATCCTGATGGCGATGCGACAAAAAGCCCTAAAGGGCGATGTGCGCGCAGCCGAACTTCTTTTGGATAGAGGATATGGTAAGGCTAAGCAAGAACATGATGTGCTGGCGCAGTTCACCAATGTCATCATGCCATTGCCGCCACCAAATCCTACGCTGGAAATAACGGGAACAGAATTAGAGCCGCAAAAAGAACGCCGTGCGCTGGATGCCCACGATGACGATGCGGAATTAGCGGAATAATACAATTATTTTGGGTGTCGGCACCGGAAAGTCCGACACCTTAACTTAAAAAAGTACAATCAATGCCTTTATTGGACTTGAGCAATCCTGATTTATGGAATCCTAAGTATTTACCAGCCATCACACGGCCACGCATACACAACATACTTTTTGGCGGGGCGGGTAGCGGGAAAAGTCAGACCATGATTCAGTATTTTCTATCTGAAATCCTGAACCATGATGCCAACGAAAACGAAACCTATGTGGTGCTGCGTAAGGTTGCAGCAACCATCAGGACTTCGGTTTATATGGATTTTAAGAATAAGATATTTGAATGGGGTCTAAGCGACCTTGTGCAAACCTTTGATGGCATATTTGAAATCCGGTCGCGCTCAAACCGGATTATCTTTATGGGGGTGGATAATCCTGAAAAGCTAAAATCGCTTACGCAGGCCAAATACATTTGGGTAGAAGAGGCCACCGAATTGACAAAGGAGGACTATATGCAAGTAACGCTGCGCCTGCGTGGGGTCAGCAAGCACACAAAGCGTTTTTTTCTCACCTTTAATCCCGTTTCCGATAGCCATTGGATAAAGGAAAGGTTTTTTGACAACCCCCCTGCGCTGGAACGCGAGAAAATCCTGATTTGCCATTCTACTTATCGGGATAGCCTGCGCTTTCTTGACCGCGAATATCCGATTCGTATGGAGGCGCTAAAAGATATTGACCATACCTATTGGGATGTGTATGCAAATGGTAATTGGGGTGTTTGGGATAGGGAAACGCTTTACGCGCAATATTTTGACGAAACGGTGCATTGTGTGGATGCAGAAATACGCGCACACCCTGAATACGACCTTTACCTATCTTTTGACTTTAACATTACCAATACTTGTATTGTTTGTCAGTTCGCCAAAAACGCCGTGGGTAATAATCACTATGCGACCATAAATGTCCTGAAGACTTATCGGATTGGCGACCTTGGCGATATGTGCGAAATAATACGAAGCGAATATCCGGGAATGCGTTATGTCATCAATGGCGACCCAGCGGGTCAGGCTCGTTCAGCGTTCACCAGCGGCAATATGTCGGCCTATCAATTGATAGCCAACTATATGCAACTCACCATGAACAACATACAGATTATGCGTTCTTCTCCATCGCATTTAAACACGCGGATTGTGGACACGCTTCTTTTTAGCAAGGCCAAGATTCGCATCAGTAAGCCTAATAATAAGATTCTGATTACTGATTTAAAGGAGGCAAAGGTCGATAGGCGCATAAGTTTGGACACATGGAAGCAGCGCAACCCTGACAAATCTCACGCCTTAGATGCTTGGCGTTATTTTTCTTTTGCAAATTTTTTTGAAATTGCGTCCGATTACAATATTCGAAAGTTCAATGCTAAGATGCTGCAAGAATAAATACAATTACTGCGATGCCTTTGTTGGCTGTCCTGAATGTATTTTAATACGGGTTCCCTACGGATATGTGCAGGAAACCATTATCATAAGGGTTATTAGAAACCGAGATACAGCGTATGAATTTGAGGTTTCTATTGACCAAGACCTTTTCGCTACCATCTGCGCAATTGGAACGCTAAAGAATTGGCCTGAAGGATTTATCAATCCTTATGGGTCAAGCTATGAGATTCAATTCTTGGATGCAACCACAACCGGAGTAATTGAGTTTACAATAGGTGGCGTTACCTATGATGGAATAAACCTCCCGATTATTGCTGGTAGTGCAGCGCAACCTGATTTTATTATTGACCTATTTCCTCCTGAATTATGATAAACGAAAAATATGCTTTTGAATCTTCTTGCGGCAAAGGTCGGCGTGGCTGCTGCATTATTAGACCTGACGATGATAGCGACCATATCATCGTGCTTGACATTGTTTTTGGACTATCTGATGGACTACCATCCATTCGGTCAATGGTATCTATCCCAATTAAAGAGGCTGCCGGAGAACTTAGCGAAACCGCTTGGTGAGTGTCCGGTTTGTTCCGGAGGCTGGCAGTTCCTTTTTATATGCTGTTTTATTTTTGAATATCCATTTTATTTATGTTTCATCTTTTTAGGCGTAAACCATCTGTTAATCCGATTGTTGATATTCCTGACGAACAAAATAAAGCAATAATTGAGGCAGAAACGCCTAAAACCCCTAAGTATAATGGCGCGGCCCCAAAGGAGCGCCACGACCAAATTGAATACGCCTTTACTTCAGGGGGCGTACACTACTTTAAATTTAATACAGAGGTCAATATACCTTTCCAGCGAGCCATAGCTGCCCGTGATATTCTAACCGAAGAGTTGTGGCAGATAAATCCTGATTTTTTACGCGGATGGGTTGAGGGGGTTCTTGGGTTGGTTGTTGATGGCAAAGTCGCTACTGACAAAAAGATATTTGACATAGGCATTATGGCGACCCGCCTGAAGGAACAACTTGAGTTGAGTTTTAGTCTTGTCCGGCAGATGAAGCTGGCTACGGTTGTTTACTTTGATGAATACGAAAATCCATTGGACTATCAATACCCGTACAATCAGCAGAAGATGAAAAGCTGGATGGCTAATAATGATGTTCCGGGTTTTTTTTTGAAAATGCTGGACTTTCAATCAGTTCCCTCTTTGAAAGAATTGGAGGCGAATTTCCCGAACTTTTTGCAGGCGGAAACCGTTCAAAAAATAGCCGACCTGAAACATACTATTTCTCTCATGTCATCGCGGAAGGAAAACGAAGATTTGCTGAATCTTTTAAATTCGCAGATGGAGATGTTATTAGATATAAGTTCTTGGTCGAAAGACCAATATATGAATACTATATGATGTATAACCATTGGGTAACTGAAAAGAAAAGGGAAAAAAGATTGAACAAATAGAAATAGGTACAGAGTAAATGCCCCACCAATTTTGGTGGGGTTTTTATTTACTTTTGTTCAAAATATAAAGACGATGGCAGTAGTATCTTCTAATGAAATTCATGTAAAGTATGTCTTAGATACGGGGCAACTTCAAGCGGCCACACAAGCCATGAGTGGCATTACCGCTGAAGAGCGCAAGTTGCTTGCCTCGTTAAAAAAACTACAAGACCAGCTTAATAACGCTGGCGCTGCCGGAGCCAGCGCGGGAAATAATATAGCTGGGTCGTTTACTAAAGTTAATGATGTTGTAAAGGCTCTAATTCCAACGCTTGGAGCCGCGTTTGCTGCCGAAAAACTGCGGCAGTTTGCTTTATATGCTTTTGAAACAGCAAAGCAATTTGAGCAAATGAGCAAAACGCTTGCTTTTGTTACCGGAAGTAGCCAAAAGGCCAACGAGCAATTAACATATATGACCGCACTTGCTCAAAGCCTTGGTTTGAATGTACGCGCATTGACCGATGGTTTTAAGGGCTTTGCGGCAGCGGCTTCATTTGCTGGCGTTTCGCAGGAAAGTATTAACAAGCAAATGGTTGCTTTTACAAAAGCGGCAGCAGCGCTATCCATGAGTGCTGAAGATACCAAGCTGATGTTCAATGCGTTGTCGCAGATGTATAGCAAAAACAAGATTCAGGCTGAAGAATTGCGAGGTCAGTTGGGTGAACGCTTGCCGGGCGCGATGGAGCTGCTTGCCAAATCAATGAAGGTTCCGGTTACGGCGCTGGATGAAATGCTAAAAAGGGGCGAAATCATTACAAAGGATGTAATGCCAGCCTTTTCAAAAGAGGTTGAGTTAGCTTTTGGTGTGGCGGCAACGCAGACAAATACATTTGCGGCGGCTCAAAATAGATTATGGACATCTCTTGAGGTTGCGGTTGTGCGAGTGATGGAGGGAAATGTAGGAGAGTTCCTGAAGTGGTTTTTAAATAGGCTTGCTGCTGTTGGAGATTTAATTAAATTCTTTAATCAAGATTCCCTTCAAAATGAATTAGACTATCAAAAAAAGAGACAAGTTGCCGTTGAAGACAATGTACTGCTTGAAATAGAGACATATAGGAAGTTGTTCAAAGAAAAAACCGGATTAGAACTAACGGCTGGAGAAGCAGCAAAAAAAATCTTAAATGATGAAAGGACTGGCATAGCGGCTCATAATAGATATAGAGAAGAAGAGTTTAAGAAATTAGAGCAATCATCTAACTCCTATTTAGATAAAACTCTTAGAACCGGAAAAAAAACCGCTGATTTATTCGGAACAATGGCACTAAGCCCATTAAAATTTATTGAGCTTGTTGCTAAAGATATTTTTTCGCCACAAAAGGAAGCAAGGATTATTCAATGGCAGATTGATATATTAAAAAAACAAACAGAGGCGCAAAACTTGAGTGGACAAGAAAACATAAAATCAAGTCAGGATAGGGTTGATAAGCTATTATACATAGCAGAAGATGGCGCTCAAAAACAAAAGCAAATCGATGAAACAGCCATGGAGGATGCTAACAAAAAAATGGCTGGTCGATACCAAAAAGAGATTCAGACATTAGAACTTCAGGAGCGAATCAGAAAGTTATACGCGGAGGCAAATATTGAAAATGAACATCAGCGCTCTCAAGAATTGATTCGAATTGGCGTAGAGTTTAATGAAAAGAAAAAGCAAGTGGATGAAAAATACAATTTGCTTTCTCAATTAAGCGAAACACAATCCGCCAAAGATTTGCGTGAATTGACTAAAAACAATTATCAACTACGCCTTGGGGAAAACGCGGACTTTACTTCAGACCTTCGCCGGAATGAAGACAAATATCATAAAGAGGCTTATGACGCTGCCATAAAACAATTTGGCAAAATGGAAGAAGCGCAGAAAAAGGCTTCACAAAAAACCGAAAAGATTGCCAAGAGTGATTTTGAAAAAGAACTTCAAACTTCAGAAGATTCCTATTCGCAACTTATCAAACAGCTTGAGGATTCCCGCGATGAAGAAACGCGCCGCGAAGGTCTTTCATATCAAGACCGGATAAGTCTATTTACCGCCTATACAGACCTTATCAATCAAACATGGGAAGATAGACTAAAAGCAAAAAATGATATAACGGCAAAATACGCCGCAAAAGAGGTCGATGAATTTGCTAAGATGTTTGCGATGATTGATAAACTCTATGAAGAGGAATATCAAAACTCAATCAAGAATCTTGACAAACAAATGCAAACTCTTGAAACCAATGCCGACACATTGCAACTGCAAGAAAAAAACGCAATGCGCGAAAGAATGGCTGGTCAGCAGGAGTTATTAAAACTTGAAGAAAAACACGCGCAGGAAAGACTTGACCTACAAATATTTCGCATACAAAAAGAGGCGGAAGTGAATAAGGCCGGTGCCGATGCTGGTGTTGCAGAAGCACAAGCCGCTTATCAGCAAAACTTAGCTGACCTTCGCAATCTTGAAGAACAAAAAACCGCAATTACAATTGACTATGCCGAGCAAAGAAGACAATATGAAATAGATGTTTTATCTTCTGTTGCCGATTTTGCCAGCAGCACAATGAGCCAAATAATGAGCCTACAAAGCGCCGAACTTGATAATCAATTAACGCGTATTCAGGAAAACGCTGATGCAGAAATAGCCATGGCCGAAGGTAACAAACAAAGGATTCAGGTAATTGAACAGAGGCGTAAGGAAGAAGAGAAAAGAATACGCACGCAGCAGTTTGAAGCACAAAGAGCCGCTGCAATCGCAGATGTTGTTTTTAAAACAGCGCCACTAATCGCCCAATACCTTGCTGGTGTTTTTACGGGGCCGCTGGCCGCAATTGCATTGGCAGCCCAAGCCACGCAGATTGGATTTATCCTTGCGCAGCCCGTTCCTGAATTTAGAAAGGGTACACAAGGAAAGCCACACAAAGGGGGGCCAGCCATCGTTGGTGAAGAGGGCGTGGAAAAGGTTGTTACCGAAAGTGGTCGCGTTTATTATACGCCTCCAACGGCCACGCTGATAGACCTTCCAAAAGGTTCGCAAGTTATTCCGAACAATATGCTTGATAAGCAAGAAGTATATTGGGCGAGTAATCAATCAAGCACAAAAAGAACGCAGCAAACAAATGTGATTGAATCTAAATTGACCGAGATTGGAGGTATTCTAAAAGGACTTCCAATTCATCAAATCAATATGGACGAGCGTGGATTTGAAAAGTTTGTCCGTACAGAAAGGCGTACAACAAAAATTCTAAACAACAGATTTCCATCTAAATCTTAATAAGCAATGGGCCTTTGGAGGTTTTTTCTAAACAACATAGAGGTTGAAGAGCCTATCGGCTGGGATGCCGTAGAGTTTACCGCAAAAAGAACGGAAGAGCATGGCATAGACCAACCATTTTCGACAGAATTAACTTTTTACGCAAAGGGCGCAAAGATTCTGAAAAATCTGTATGACGCGCAGTTTATCAACGCCGAGGTAACACTAAAAATAATTGGCGATACTCTTATTGAAGGTCAGCCATACGAGTTTAATGGATTCGTTAATATGGCCTTGTATAGCGAGAGGAATGTCTGCGATACGGATTCATGGGAAATCACCGTTGGAATCCTTGATGATAATTTCAGAGAAAAATTTAAAAGCCGGATGGATGTCGATATTGACATCTATGCAACTAAGGATTTGGATGGCAATGATATTCCCGCACCGGATTTTGATGAAACTCGATTGCATCGCCAAGAGGTCTATCTTGTTGGTTTTGCCCAAAATTTAGATAAAAAATATCCATTACAATATTGGGCAATATTAAAATGGACTTTTCAGGCTGGCTGGAATCTACCTGACTTTTCATGTGTCGTTCCTGCTTATTTTTCAAATAGCGACTTCAAAGGGCCATTTGGAAACACTCGCGACCCAATTCAACCAAATTTTACTCCATATAACGCTTGTTTTTACAACAACACAAACTCAACGCGGGAAATTTCACTTTCTGTAAATGCAAAAGGCGCTATTGATTTTTTCAATGGCCCAATAGTAACCGAAACGGCGAACATTTGGCTGGTTGTATCTATATGGGCTAATGGAAATTTTGTTGGAGAACTTTCTCCGGACGCTTCTCCGATTTGTTCTCGCGGAGGTGATTTGGTTGAATATGATTTAACCAAAGTAGTACCAAGTCTTTCCGTTCCAGCTTTTAATTATGTAATAGTACAATTAAGATGGGGAAATGGAGGTAATGTAAATCCCGGTACCCCAAATTACCCCGGTGGCTCAACAAGAAGTCTTGCGGTTTATGTTAAGGAATGCTGTTTGTCAATAACCGAAAAAAACTCAAGTGGATATGCCTCTTTTGCTGAAACACTAAAAGTCAAAGACTTCCTAAAAAGACTTGTCAGAATTATTACCGGAAATAATAATGGACTGATTTCAGACACATTTGAAACCGACAATGGTTCGGGGTGTTATTGGAACTATGCCTTAACCAATGGCCTTAAAATAAGGCAAGCCTCAACAGCGAGCCAAGCAGCAGATGTCTGCGACCCTCTTGCAGAAGTTCAACAAACAAATTTTAAGATTTCATTCAAAAAACTTTTTGAAGGACTTAGTTCCATTTTTTGTCTTGGCTGGGCATTTGAATTTGTAAATAATCAATGGAAGATAAGGGTTGAAACTATTGATTACTTCTACCAAAATCAAATCAACTTCACCGCAGACCATGTAGGACAAATTACCCAATCCGCCATGACCGATAAGTTGGCAAATGAGGTGGTTTTGGGTTATGACGATACATGGAAAAATATTCAGGTTGCAGGTTTATGGGCAATTCATACAGATAGAAACTACTACATAAACAACCGCGCAATGTCTGAAGGAACTACCAATAAGGTTGAGTTGCTTTCTACAATTATTGCGGAAGGATATGCAATTGAGTTTAGCAGAAGGTTGTTTTTTTTCCAAGACGACCCCGGCTCGTCAGATAGGCCAAACGATTATGAAATGTTCATCATTTGGCTCAATCGGAATGCACTTACTATTAACACCATTCAGAATAGTGAATATGCACTTCCACCAAGTAGCAATGAAACGGGAACGGTAATACTTGCAGCCGGAACCGCGTCTATGAGTTCAGACCGGATTCAACAATCCAATAGCGAGGTTGGTGCATTGTACAACATAAACATAACTCCGGCCCGAAATGCAATGCGCTGGTGGAAAGTTCTTGGTATGCACACATTCGGCCTTGCAAATCCGATTCTTGCTTATCAAACCGGACAATATCAAACGCAGTATAGCAGCATCATTGCGGATGCAATAGAGCCTTGTCAAGATTCGGTTTCCGGTAGTTTAGTTTATGAAAATGGAAATATTGCTCCTTCATTGCTTAAAACCGAAAAAAGGGCATATTTATTCAAGCCAATAGAAATACAATTTGACTATCCTCAAAGTCTTTGCGATTTCATAAATTTGGCAGACCTTAATCCGTATGGAAAGGTCAGCCTAAATAGCGGAAGTTTGTCAATATCGGGTTACATACAAGAAATAGCAAATAAGCCGGAAGACAACTCCGGCGGTACTACATCATTTACATTGATTGCATCGAACATCCCGGATGAACCACCAATCGGTGAACGGGCATATTCGAGCGCATATTCCAACGCATATCTCTAAAAAATCATGGCAATAAAAACGCAAACCGAATTAGTTACGCAGAGCGATAACACATTCCTTGACAACACTACGGGTCAAATTATCCCGACAAATCACCGACTATGGAACGAGGATGTTCTTGAAACAATGTTCGAAGGCATTGCGGGTCGAGTGGTAACCAAGTCCGAATTTGATACATTGGTTGCAAATAGCGAACTTGTTGTTGGGTGTGTTTATACGATTAGCGCTTATCAATTAACTAACAATTTTTCTACTACGATAAATGTAATTGCAAGGTCGGCTAATGAAGTAGATATTTTAGGTTATAGCAAAATTTACGATAGTCTTGCGATGTTGCAATCCGACATAGAAGCTAATGCTGTTAAAATTGTAAAGCACTTTGGTACGGGTTTGAATGTACAGAATTTAAGTGATGGGTTGCAGTCTTATGTTAATGCTGGGGCTTATGCACTAGGTGGCGAGTTTAATTTTAATACTATCCTTAATCCTACAAATCCTTTTGGTGGTTATGTCGGGCGTATGTCATACGACACTAGCAATCAACCTTTAAATCATAATTTGTATGCCCAAAAAAACGCATCCCAAAATTGGCTTAAAGGATTTATGCCTATTACAAGTGGTTTTGGAAATAATAGTTTTTACCTCGATAACGGCATTGAATCAACTTGGGGAACTTATGGGATAACTTCTGCGGGTCAATTCGGGCAATTAGTAATCAATCCAAGCGACAGCAATATGTCCAATATTACGGATGTTCGTGGCAACTTCCATAAAGTAAACAATACTATTTTCGGGCAAGTCCATTTTCAATGTGATTTTGATGTCCAACAAGGATATCTTTTTGATTTTGGATTGCCATTTTTAGTAAACAATGCAAGTGTCGGCAATCTAATTGTTAATGGTCAAGCAAGTACCAATAGCGGACAACATCATTTTCTCATTAGAGGTAATTCAATTATTGGCAATAATCAAGATGCAAGATGTACTATTTATATTATTGGAAATCATAATGGCATTGAAAGCATATATGTTGACCTTACATTCAGTTACACATTAGATTACTAATCAATGGCAACAATCAACCCGTTCTACCGCTTCGAAGATGCGATTCAAGTTGGTTCACTTGGTGAGCGAGGCCGTATTATTTCGCTTGCACTTGATGACCTATACGGCACAATCAATGTGTCGCAAGCGGGTCAGACATTGGCGCAAGTTCTTTCGACTTGTAACGGCCTCGCAGCGCAGTACAACGATGACTTGACTGCCAACATCGTGGTTGATTGTTTTTACAATACCGACCCGACAATTCCATATCCGGTTCAGATTTTTATTTACGATTCGGTTGTTGCCGTTCAGTACCCATTGCTCAAGGTTAGTCTTGTGTTGATTATTGACCCAAACTCGAATCAAGTAACAACGAGCAGCGCATGGTTTATGGGTTCAGTTCCGGCTAACTACAATTATTCAGAACCTTTGTGCGCTGATGAATTAGAGGCATATAGGGCATTGACGCAATATGCTGAAACGGGTTCTGCGATATTCCCGAAAACATACCAATTCGATGCCCAAACCGGAATCGCAAGTTCGTTGGTCGCTCGACTAAGGCCGTGCAAATATGATGTTGCTACGGGCCAAGCAAAGCGATTCCCGGCAGACACTTACGCACGGGGAGCAAGGCCAAATCTGCAATTTCCAAAACTAAGTGCTGCCGGAGCATATGTAATTAAGTTGTTCAATTCACTTATTGAATTAGCCAACACACCGGGAACAACCTTCACCGATGTTTACAATGCCCAATTTTCATGGGTAATTCCGGATGGTTACTATAAGGATATTGGACTTGATTTGATTGGCATTGAACGATTGCAAATCACCATATATTCGCAGAATGATGCCTTTGCTATCTTAGTTCGCAATGATGGCGGATTAGAGTTTCAACGATTTTATGCACCGCAGTACTCCTCATATAGTTTTTTAACAAATTTCGCAGATTCGGTCAATTTGCCATATCAACCGGATGACCTTTACAAGTACGGAGGGATTTTTTACGATTTTGATTTTTGCGAGTTTAACAACTGCGCTTATCCGGCAAAGGAATCATACTTGATGCCAAGTAAGTCGGGCGATGAATATCAATTTAATGTTCAAAGGTATCAATCAAATGTGCTGCCGTATGACAATGTAAATATTGGCCTTTTTGACAAGGATTTCAATTTGGTTCAGAAAGTTGGTGAGGCCAAATCTCAAGTTGTTGATTGCTTTTGTAAGTATCAATGGATTGTTAATTATTCATCATTTGATTTTGAAACATTTGTTGCCGGAACTATCAATGGAAATATTGGTGGTTTATGGAATTATGGTTTTCAAATTTATCTTAATTCTGAATTACAATTCGAGGTTTATGCGCCAACCCCAAATGATTATTTGACTACATTTCAAGCAGTAATCAGTTGGCTTTCAGATTTGAGTGATGAAAATATCACAATAAGCGGTGTTGTGAACGAGGATGATTCGGTAACCATGACATTTGAGTTGTTGCAATCAGTTATTTGTGATGAATATCAAATTAGATTGGATTTATGGAATGAAGCGAATCCACCGGAAGGAGCATTTATCGAAGGAGCAGAGGTAATTGTTGATGAATGTTGTTTACCAACAAATCAACTAATTACATCGACACTAATCCCTCCAATCAAAAATGATTGCTATCGGTTCGGGTTGTATCAATTTGAAAACAACTCTTTTGGAGCAACAATTGATTTTGAAACCACATCGATTTTCCCCGTTTCAAATTCACAATTTCATGTACTCATAATATCTGATGCGCCTCCGGTAACTTCAATTAAGTACATGATTGTACTGCCATTCTATGTGGTAACATTCTCGGACTTCGTAAATTACATCAATAGCATTTTCCCCGATTCAATTACGCAAAATCCAAGCGACCCAAATCCATTTTTTCAACTCTGCGGATATAATACTCAATTCACGAGCAACGATTATTTCTTTTTTGGCACTTATGATTTTGGAACAGACACATTTGTTGATTTCAATTTTGGTGAAATCAGCGGAATTGCTTGTTCAGATGCCGAAGAAAATATCAGCGAAATCTATTCGTTCAGCAATTTGATTTCCCTCGACAATTCGGATTGTTTCAGTACCATCATTCAATTTTGGGCAGAAAGCAACGCAATCGCTCAAGGGTTCGAATATTACAACGATTGGTTTCAGCAAGTTCGCCTCGGCATCAATGGTGGAGGCATGAAACCGATACTCACCGAAAGTACTTATCGGCAGTCCAACGGAGTTACAAGAAGACCACAGAATAAACAAGATTTAAGTATAGATTTGCATACGGATTTTCTTGACTTGGAAACGCAGAGTGCGCTTGTCGATGCCACCCGACACCCGAACTTTGTGGTAGATGGTCGGAATATATTTGTGAACGGAGATATTGAGGTTGCCACCATTCAAGATTTCACGACACAATCCTCTTTTGAAGATTTGGCACAAGTCAAGTTTTCGGCACTAATTCAGGGCTACCAGCCCAAAAACAGCACTTGTATTAACTGCTAAATTTTAAAAAAAATGTCAATATTTTCTTTAGCTTGTCCAACCGTAGGTTGCTATCAGAATTTTGTCTGCGACCCCGAATTTCAAAATAAGGTTGTTGCGGTCGCTTACATAGAAAAAGGAACCTCAATAGACAAATCAAACTCAAGTCAATGGAGGATTGACCTTCTTCAAGCTGTTCTTGATGGAAACGGTTTTATTGTGTTTAATGTAAGTGGCGAAAAGCCAAAGCCGGAAACCGCTACCACTTCAGGACGCGGTATGCAAAACACCAAAGCCCTTGCAAAGACCCATACCGTATCGTACCAAGATATGCAGGGTGTAGTTGCTGGAAATGTAGAGTGGTACAATCAGATGCTTGCTGCATCGCAGAAGTATGACTTTTACTACTTCACTCCAAATCAAATTTGGGATGCCTCCGGCGCATACATTACCGTAATTGGCGACCCCGTAGTAACAGCAGAGCTGAATACCTACATGATGTCGGATGTTCAGGTAACTTGGGTTTCCAAGGCTAATCCAATCCCGTACAAATTTGATACAGATTATTTCCTTCAAGGATTATATCTTAATATTCAATTGACCGCAGGAGGCGGCCCTCCTACATCTGTATTTACCGTATATCAGGGTGGAACCATTACAAACCCAAACTCCGCATTTCTTAATGCCGTTGGTATTACTACACCATCAGGATTGGTTTGGAGCCTTCAGGATGGTCAGGATGAAGTTCCGGCAGGAATGATAATGAATAGCGCAACCGGCAACATTGTAATTGATGAAGCAACGGCTGCTGGTGTTTATGAACTTACCATGGTAGTAACCAACTCTTTTGGTTGTGTTTTTGGTACACTTGATATTACAATTACCGTAGCGGAAGTTTAATTAACATGGAAGAAGTAATCAGGGTACTCTATAAAACTCTTCTTGACCAAGAAATCAGGGAGGGCCAAAGCGAGTACATAAAAGAAAGCCGCGAAAAGGCGGAGGCACTTGAGTACCATTTTGAAAATGAGTACCCTGAAAAACTTCTTCGCACGCAGCATCCAAGCGAAGAGCCGTGGATGCGCGAATACCGGAAACGGAGGTGGCAAGCACCAACTAAGGTTGCTACCGGAAGGGTTTTTACTTTTTTACAAAAAATCCAGCAGGCCGATGATTTCAAAATTCGGTTTGAATCAGATTTTAAGAAGACCGGAATAGCCGAGCGCATTGCCAATCAAAGCAATCCAAACACGCTTGAGTATTATGTAAAAAACCTGATGCCAAAGGTTCCAAACTTGGAAACATGGCTTTTCAATGTATTCCTTAAAACATACCTTCAGGATTCAAACGCAATTGTAGCCATTCTGCCAAAGCTGGATGACTTCATAGAAGAACCTGAAAAAACATCTACGCTGGATTGGTCAAGACCATATCCGCAGACTTTCGAATCTGACGACCTGATTTACGAAGATGAAGAATGGGTAATTGTAGAGGTCGAAGAGTATAAAGATGAAAACAAAAAAGAGTGGCAGCAATTCCTTGCTATCACAAAGGTTGGCGTGTTTTTATTTCGACAAGTATCAGAATACCGCGAACCAAATCCATTTAAAGTTTTTGGGATTCCATTTGACTTCCAATACTTGCCCGTAATAAAAGTCGGGAACATTATTTATGAAGAAGAGGATGGTCATTTGGTTTATGATTCAGTCCTTGCTCCATGTCTTCCAGCATGGAACGAGGTGCTGTTCAGAACTGACGACCTTAATATAATGTACGCGGTACACGCACTACCGCAAAAATGGGCGCTTAAATTAACGCCATGTAAGACTTGTAACGGCTCCGGCACAATAGTAAACCAAAAGCACGAACAAGCGAATTGCACGCAATGTAATGGCACCGGAAGGGCATCATCATCGCCTTTTGGTCTGATGGAGATAAATATCGACCGGATTTCAGCCATTAACCCAAATCCAATTGTGCCTCCGGTTCCCCCAGCTGGATATATTGAGCGCCCCGTTGATTCGGTGCGTCTTTTTCAGGAGGATATAATCTTCAAGGAGTATCAAGGATTCAAGGCTATCGGCCTTGAAATTTTAGGTCAGATACCGGGCAATCAAAGTGGAATCGCAAAAGAATACGATAGAAAAGAACTGAATACATTTTGTTATTCGGTATGTATTCACTTAGCGCGTGTATATCGCTTGTGCTGCTACCACATCCTTTACCAGCGCTATAACAATCTTTTTGCTTCGGCCATGATGACCGATGAAAAGATTCAGTACACGCTGCCCGATATAACGATTCCTACGGACTTTGATGTACTCACAGCAGCAACTATATCAACCATGCTGTCAGAGGCGCGTAGAAACGGC
>Ga0129333_10002615_pt1 | contig 16826 bp, 16 predicted proteins | sample CPB6_08_DNA_FD_94474 | JGI IMG/M metagenome (GOLD analysis project Ga0129333, IMG submission 94474) | Freshwater to marine salinity gradient microbial communities from Chesapeake Bay, USA - CPBay_Sum_0.6_0.8_DNA | ecosystem: Environmental > Aquatic > Marine > Coastal | place: USA: Chesapeake...
AAGTAAACTCTGGCGGCACAAAAGAGATTAGTGTAGGCTGGGTTCCGTCTGCCAACTTCAGATCTCGTACCGTCTACCAATGAAGACCGTTCCATTTAGCGACATCCTTGCTTCTGTCTGCCAACTTGTTGGGTTAGATCGTGCAACGCTAAATGATAAGTCCTTTGGAGCAATCCGCGATTTTACAGGCCGCCGCTTGTCAATTGTGTGGGATCGCGAGGAGTGGCCTGACGTACAGAGATATCTTTACACATGGCCGGGGATGCCTGTTCAGTCCATTGAGTCAGGATTAAATATCATTGCTACAGAAAGCAATGTGCCAATTTCAACTGAAGATGATGAGGATCTGTTTACTGAAAACGATCTAAACACAAACACGACTCGGATCAACTTTGATAGTAATTTCAAGCGGATCTACCTGCAAGATTTTGAAAATGACAGGTACAAGCTAGGTACAGTTGGTGAGTCGTATGTAAAGTTTCTAAATCCTTTCTATGGTTCAGTGGATGACGGTCCACTTACTTCCGTTGGAGACAAGCAATACAACTTTACTTACTCAACTGCCACGGATGAGATTGGCGAGTACATCACAAACATTGTGATTGAAGTTGAGTTTACAAGCACAAACTACTTCAACTATTTAGGGCCAAACGCACCGTTGACTTCAAAGGTTTTGTTTTTAGACAACAAACAGTTGTTGATTCAGATTCCACAGGGATCTTTACATGGGCTGAACATCTACAACAACGATCCACGCCAATCTACACGGGCTATTCCTGTGGATTTTATTGTTGAAGATTTTGCCGATCAAAACCCTCAAACATATGAAGATGAAGTAAGTTATCTTCGTACATTTGAAGCTAGCCGTCAGTTTGTACAATATCGCTTAACTCCACCGCGCATGTTTGGTGTTAAGTACGACAACACATCGGTGTACTCCGCCGGGTCACAGATTTATTTTGACGTTGGTCAAAACAGTGGCAGCTACAGCATTGGCGACAAAACCAAGGCAAGCAATGGCAATTTCTTTTTCGCTACAACAACTGTAATTGCTGGCGTTACACCAGCTAATCAGACTACGGACATTTGGCAGCAAGTTGAAATACCAGTTAGGTTTAGGGATTACTTGGCAAACTCGGTTTCTGCTGACTTTTTGAAATCCGAAGGCAGAGCTGAGGAGGCAATGATGTTTGAGCAGTTAGCTGAAGCAGCAATCCAGCAGCAGATTGACGTTCTTATTCGTCAGCAGGGCCAAGTCCAAAGAATGGATATGGTCTACACTTATTAATATGATTACTCAATTTATTAGAAAACGGAACATCAATACTGCGCTTGAAGTAAACAAAAACTTTGCCCGAGTTCAAGTCAGGGGCAACTCTAAAACATTTGCATTCAAAAAAGTAGATGTTCCTGCAAGTGCTCGTATCTTGACACAAGCAGATGATTTTCTTAATACTGAAGCTAACCATCGCCTTAACATTGGATAATCCATGAGCATCAAAATTTCCAACCTACCACCAGCAGAAGCTGTCAATAACGGAGATCTTGTTCCGATTGTCCAGAATGGTGTTACCAAAAGAGCAACCGCAGTATTGATTCGTCCAACATTTGGAACTGCTGCTGGCACAGTCTGTGAAGGCAACGATGTTCGTTTAATCGATCCACGCACACCAAAAGGGCCAGCAAGCGGTGACTTGACTGCCGAGTATCCCGGGCCTGCACTTACGACGACTGGCGTTGTTGCTTTGACTTACGGCGGAGTTGGTCAAGTTGGTCAGTTCACGGTAGACGCCAAGGGGCGCATTACCTCCGCTGCTTCTGTTGCTATCACGCCTGCGGCTATCGGGGCCTTGTCGATTTCTTCACTTGGGCCAAACGTCTCGGCGTTTTTGACTACGCCATCGAGCGCGAACTTGGCTGCTGCGCTTACCGATGAAGTAGGAAGCGGATCGGTTGTGTTTGCAAGTGGAGTTAGCGGATCCGGCTCGGCTGTGCTCGGCACAAGCCCTACGATTGCGACACCAACGATCAACGGTTACATTGAAGGAAACTCTGACATTGGCGTTGTGGGGGCATCTGAGACCCTTAGCATTGCAAGCAGCACTGTGATTACTGCTACACTGACAAGCGGAACAGCAACGACTTTTACAATGCCAGCAGTCGCAGCAGGTAAGGCGTTTACATTGTATTTAAAGCAGCCTGCATCCGGGGCAGTTGGATCCGCTACGTTTACCAACGTAAAGTGGCAAAACGAAGTTGCGCCTGCTGTGACTGCACTTAATGGTAGACTTGATATCTTTCCGTTTATCTCTGATGGAGTTAACTGGTACGGATCTTCGCTGCAAAACTTTGCTTACTAATTATGCCTGACATCAAAATCTCACAACTTCCAGTAGCCAGTGTCGTTAACGATAACGACATTGCAGTTATTAACCAGGGAGGTGACACTAAAACTGCCGCAAGGAGTTTGATAGTTGCTGGTTTAGCCACGACTGATCAGATTTCTGTACTAACCAACAGTGCTCAAGTGGAAGCTATTGCTTCCGCTCAGATTGCCGCGATCACGCCAGCTTCAATTGGAGCTGTTGCAACCAGCGATGTCATTGCTATCAGCAACGGTGGAACCGGGGCAACCGACGCTGTTAGTGCGCTAACCAACCTTGGCGGCATTACTTCCGCGCAGGTTCCTGCGTTTGATACGGCGCAGTTGTCTGCTTATGTGCAGAAGGCTGGAGACACAATGCAAGGTCGCCTTGTCATGGCGGCAACTACAGATCAACCAAAAGCCAATATTGGCAGTGCTTTGCCTAGCGCTACAGTAAACTCGACTATTGGCGGCGACCTTTGGATTAGCAATCAAAGCAAACTTACATTTTCTCCAACCACAGGAACTGCTGTGGCTGTTGCTGGACTTACTCAATCCAACCAATTTAATCAGCAGCAAACCATTGGCGCTGGCACAGCGGTAACCTCGCTTGTGGTTAGCCCAAGTAGCACGGGTCGAGCTGCTACGTTTGCGGCAAACAGCACTGTTCCTGCTGTTGCAATTACACAGAGCGGCACAGGTGCGGCGTTGTCTGTGGATAGCAAAGGAATCTTGTTCTACGACAACACGACTCAGTCTGGAGCAACCCGTCATTACGCAGTAGATTTAGCTGCCACATCAAATCAAAACGGGACTTCCAACATAGGAGTTACACCAAACACGTTTACTTACTCTACTTTTAGTGGCGTACAAGTTGATCTTACTACAATTTCTGTTGGTACCCTTTTGCTTTTTACTGCACAAGCTGATCCAAAGCAGAATGGGCCTTGGATTGCAACTCAGGCAAATGTTCCTGGAGTGTCTGGGTTTGTTTTAACTCGCCCCACTTGGTTTAGCGGAACAATTGGACAGGCAGTCACAATCAGTGTTGGTCAAGGTATCACAAGGTCTGGATACATTTACACCTGCGGGAAAGCCACAAACGGGATAATTACTGTTGGATCTAGTGATATCGTTGTTTCAGTTGTTAACTACAACCAGAACGCGCTTACTACCGCACAGATCACTGGGTTTGCTACAACTGCTCAACTTGGCGGATACGCGACCACTTCACAACTTTCCGGCATTGCTACAACGGCACAGCTTTCTGGGTTTGCTACAACGACGCAACTTGGAGGCTACGCAACCACGACGCAGATTAGCACGCTTCAGCCTGCGCTGACATCTGCCGCGCCCCTTGCGCTTTCACAAGGTGGAACCGGGGCAACGACCGCTGTCGCTGCGTTGTCTAATCTCGGGGCACTGTCTGCTACGGCTGCTGCTGGTGGAGATCTATCTGGCAATTATCCCAACCCAACGGTAGCAAAGATTCAGGGACAAGCGGTATCGTCTGCAACTCCCGGAACTGGCCAAGTACTCACTTGGAATGGAACAACGTGGATCGCTACGGCTCCAGCAGCCGGTGGATCTGGCGGTGGCGGGGTATTGTTCTACTTTAATTATGGCACAAATCCAGATGCGCCTGCGCCTGTAGGCGCAAAAGAATTGGGCCGTATCGCTGAAGTTTCGTTGTCCTCGATTACGACGCCTACGCTTACGACTGGCGTGTGGACGGATGTTGCCGGGTTTGTTTCGGATACGCTGGATCCAAATCTTGAGTTCTTGCCTGCTGGCATCTTCGACTTCAACGTCTGGTGCGCTGGAACTGCAAACACAAATGCCCCTACAGTTCTGCGTGTTCAGGTCAACAAGTGGGATGGCACAACATCAACCAACATTGCAACTTCTGGTAATGCGGTTGTTCCAAATAACGGGACACCGCTTCAGACGGCTATTTCGTTGGTAATTCCACAGACTGACATCACTCCCACAGACAGGTTGTACATTGTAATTCAGGTGCAAGCGTCTGCTGCCGGACACACCGTGACGGTTGACTTCGGTGATAGCGCCCCGAGCCATGTCCACACGACGATCCCATCAGTTGGCGGCACTGGAGTGCTCAAGCTCATCAACGGTGTTCCGCAAAACCCGGCTTCGTTCATCATTGACGCTGATATCGCTACTAATGCAGCTATTGCGCTTAGCAAAGTACAGATGTCGCAAGTCAGCGTGTCTGCGGGTGCAGGACTAACTGGTGGCGGAGATCTGTCTGCCAGCAGAACGATTGCACTGGCAACAACTGGCATTCCTGCAATCACTGGCGCTGGATCGTCTGTGGCAGTACCCGTAATTTCGGCAAACATTTACGGTCAAATCACCGCGCTTACAACGGAAGCAATTGCTGTCGGCGGATCTGGCACTGTCACATCCATTACGGCTGGCACTGGCCTTACAGGTGGCACGATTACTGGAACTGGAACGATTGCGCTACAGACGGCTGGCCCGGGAGTGCTGTCGAACGTAGGATCGAGTACAGCGGTGCCAATAATTAGCGTGGACGCTTACGGGCGCATCAGTGCGCTTCAGACGGCTTCCTTGTCGCAGCTTGGCGCTGGCACAGTGACGAGCATTGCCATGACTAGCCAGGTGTCCGGTTTGTCGTTCACGCCAACGAGCGCAATTACTGACAATGGCACGTTCAACCTGACTGGTGTGCTTGGAATCGACGGTGGCGGCACAGGGGCAACGAGCGCAGCAGCTGCTCTTAGTAACTTGGGTGGGATTACGTCAGATTCCTTAAGTGGATTTGCTGTTACCTCACAGTTGTCTGGGTTTACCAATAGCGCCCAAGTGCAGTCTTTGGCGTCTGCTCAGATTGCTGCAATTACCCCAGCCTCAATTGGAGCATTTTCAACTAATGCAGTAATTGCGATTGGCAATGGCGGCACTGGCGCCACAACTGCTGTAGCAGCCCTCAGCAACCTCGGCGGCATTACCTCTGCTGCTTTAATTGGGTATGCTACAACCACTCAAATTTCTGGAATTGCAACAACTGCCCAGTTGTCTGCATTTCAAAATAGCGCACAAGTTCAATCTCTTGCTTCGGCACAAATTGCTGCAATTACACCTGCGTCTATTGGTGCAGTAGCAACAAGCCAAATCATTGCTATCAGCAATGGGGGCACAGGAGCTACCACTGCTGTGGCAGCTCTTAGCAACCTTGGCGGCATCACGACTGACGCGCTGTCCGGCTACGCTTCTACGAGCCAGTTGGCGGCTTATCAACCTGCGTTGACTACAGCAGCACCGCTCGGCATCGAACTGGGCGGCACAGGGGCGACTACTGCGATTGCAGCGATGACCAACCTTGGTTCGTTGCACTTTGCTGGTGGGTGGTCGCAGACAAGTGTTGTGACTGGGACGATGGACACTAGCGTCACGCCAAACACGTTTACGGTTACTGCCACTGGGCAACTATCAGTAGACGCAGGCAACCCAATTGCTGGTGATGTTGTGGTGTTCACCTCACAACCTACAGGCAGCCAATATAACGGGCGCGATAACGGACCTTGGGTTGTAGTAAATCCCGGTGCAGTTGGAGTTCAGGCTACCTTTGTGCGTCCAAATTGGTTCTCTGGGACAGTTAAAACTGGAATACTGGTTAGCAACCAGTTTGGAAGCACTCGTACTGGTGTTACATATTCCATACAAGGGCCGAATGCGACCACAAGTGGCGACTTTATCTCCGTAGGTACAGATATATTGAATGTTTATACGGCGTACCAACGTGTTGGAAACGCTGGAACTGGAGCAAATACATTCAGTTCAAGGCAAACATTTTCTCCATCATCAAGCAGCACTACTGTCAACCCGATCAACTTTAGTACAAACGCTCCTGTTTTGTTGTCCACGCGCCAGCTTGGTGCGATCGAGTGGGATAACCAGCAGCTCTACATCACTTCATCCACGCAGTTTGCTTTGCTTAACCGCAACCCGATTGCTACGGCTACGGTGCTGATCAACCAGCAGACTGGCGCGTACACGATTACAAACATTGCCAGTGGATCAGATGCTGGAAAGTTAATTACGGTCAATAGCGCCTCTGCTGTTACTGTAAGCATTCCGACAGACGCTACGGCTAACTCTGATTTTCCTATTGGCACGCAGATTCTTGTGATGCAGCTTGCTGCGGGTCAAGTGACAGTTTCGGCGGTTACACCGGGAACGACCTCAGTGAACAGCAAGAACGGCACGAAGACCTCTGGACAATATGCAGTCATTTCGCTAATCAAAGTGGCCGCAAATAGCTGGGTCGTTGGTGGCGATGCAACAACGTAATTTATGTTCTCTTCTATGTTATCCTTACTAGGCAGTCTCAGGGGTTCACGCGCAACATTTATCACGAACTCGCTTCGGTTTAGATCGAGTGCATCTGCTTCCCTAAATAGGACGCCTACAAGCAATTCGCTTAGTCAAACAACTAGAACATTTAGTGCTTGGGTAAAAAGAGGAGCAATTCCAGCTGGACGTGTTTCTTTGTTTTATCAAGGTGCTGCATCTGGAACTGGGGCAATATTTGCAATAGAATTTAATAATGATACATTGCGAATTGTTTACGAAGGTAGTGCGACGTATACCGCAAGTACTTCTGCTGTTTTTAGAGATCTATCGGCTTGGTATCATATAGTTGTATCAAGCAATACAACGGTAGCAGATCCCAATAAAACATCTATATATGTAAATGGTGTATTGCAAACAATTACTGGGACGCCTCCACCATTAAGTTACACGGCATTAAATGGAACAACCAGCATACATCGGATAGGATTTGTAACAAATTATTTCGACGGCTACCTCACGGAAGTCAACTTCATCGACGGTCAAGCCTTGACACCATCGTCCTTCGGCCAGATCGAGTCCACGACCGGCGTGTGGTCGCCCAAGCAGTACGTTGGCAGCTACGGCACAAACGGCTTCTACCTCAAGTTTAGCGATACGTCGTCCGTAGCGGCGCTGGGCACGGATAGCTCGGGGAATGGCAACACTTGGACGGTGAACAACGTGTCGCTGACGGCTGGCGTGACGTACGACAGCATGATCGACGTCCCGGTGAACTACAGTGACAGCGGGAATGGCAGGGGGAATTATGCGGTGCTGAATCCGTTGGATAAAGTAACTACAGCCACACTGTCTTCTGGAAACTTACAAACAACATCTGCTGCTGCTCAAAATATTATTGGCAGTATGTCTATGGACAGTGGCAGCTGGTACTGGGAAATTGCTTACAGTGCAGCAACGGCATCGCAGCTTGTTGGCGTTTACAAAGCCGCTGCAACAACTACATCTATCACTCCAACAACCAGTGTAATTGGGCTTCGTTTTAATGCAGATACTGGCGCATTGGATTACACTGTTGATGGTTCAGTATATACGTCAATTGCAACTGGCCTTACTGGAGGTGGATATTTCCCATACGCTGGATCATTGACTAACGCAAAGGTTATTTACGCCAACTTCGGCCAGCGCCCCTTCGCCTACACGCCTCCCGCTGGCTTCAAGGCACTCAACACGAACAACCTGCCTACACCGTCAATCGTCAACGGAGCCAACTTTATGGCTGCGAAGACCTACACGGGCACGGGAGTCATACAGTCCATCTCGAATGCGGTGAACAGCGTGTCGTTCCAGCCGGATCTGGTGTGGATCAAGTCGCGTACACCTGGGGCTACGAATCATGCTTTATTCGACTCATCACGGGGCGTCACGAAGTACCTGTCATCCAACACGACGACAGCCGAGACTACGCTTGCGCAGAGTTTGACGGCGCTCAACGCTGACGGCTTTAGCCTTGGGACAGACACGACGCTGGTAAATGCAAATGCCAACTCGTATGTGGCTTGGCAGTGGAAAGAGAGCATCGCGGCTGGATTGGACATCGTGACGTACACTGGCGACGGAACAAACCGCACGATTGCACACAATCTTGGCGTTGCTCCTGCGATGGTGATCGTCAAGCGGTACGACGCACCTAATACGGGCAACTGGCAAGTGCGCCACACGTCAATTGCTGCTGCTAATAGCATTCAGCTTAATGCCACAAATGGTTCAGTTGCTGCTGCCACGGTGTGGAATAGCACCGCTCCAACATCAAGCGTGTTTAGCATTGGAACGTCAACGGATGTAAATGCTACTGGCGGTACTTACGTCGCCTACTGTTTTGCCGAAATTGCAGGCTTTAGCAAGTTTGGCAGCTACACGGGCAACGGGTCTGCTGACGGGCCGTTTGTGTTCTGTGGGTTTAGGCCAAAATGGGTAATGGTTAAAGAAACCACAACAAACACTTGGAATTGGTGGATTATTGATTCTTCAAGAAATGCATTTAATCTTTCAGATAAAGGAATTGTTGCAAATTCTACAGCAATTGAAGCAACTGCTGTTTCTTATTTAAACATAGATTTAATATCTAATGGATTTAAATTAAGATCTGGCGGTAATGTTAGCGAGCAAACAAATGTTTTAGGAAATAATTATATTTTTGTGGCCTTTGCAGAAGTGCCCAGCAAGTACGCTCTAGCTCGATAACCTTATGCCAAAAAAATCCGTATCACTATCCGTTGGCCGAGGCGAAAAGCTGCCTGCGTCGCGGGGCGCCGGGCTGACAGCTAAAGGCCGAGCCAAATACAACAGGGCCACAGGCAGCAACCTGAAGGCTCCTGCGCCTAGTCCCAAGACTAAGGCTGAAGCTGGCCGCAAGAAAAGCTTCTGCGCTCGTATGGCAGGTGTTGTAGCCAAGGCTAAAGGCCCGGCAGAACGAGCTAAGGCAAGCATGAGACGCTGGAAGTGCTAATATGAAGAAAGGACTCTACGCCAACATCCACGCCAAGCGCGAGCGCATCGCCGCTGGCAGCAAAGAGAAGATGCGGAAGCCCGGCACTAAGGGCGCCCCTACAGCAAAGGCGTTTAGACAAGCTGCCAAAACCGCCAAGAAGAAGTAATTATGAAATACATACTCGAACGAATCAAAGAACCATCCACATGGCGCGGCGTGTTTGCGCTACTTACAGCAGTCGGGATTAAGCTGCACCCAGAGATGCAAGAGGCTATTTTGACCACTGGGCTGGCGCTTATCGGGCTAATCAACGTCATCCGCAAGGAGTCCAATGATACAAAACCTGTTGCAAATAGTACGCCTGTGGTTGGAGATCAAGGTTAAGCGGGCCTCGTGGGAGCTGGAGCGTGACATAGCTAAGTACTGCGATGATGTCGAAACTCAGATCCTTGAAGCTCGGGCCAATGGCCGTGATGCTTTGGCTGACCGGCTGCGCTACCAGTTCACACGTTCCAGCAAGATACTTATATCCACCCAGCAAGGAGATACTTGAGCTTCGGGCCGGTCAGACGTACACTGCTAAGGTGGCGCAGAAATGGCATTCAGACTCCCGATACCAGAAACTTGAACTGGAGTTACTCGATGCCGCTTCTGTCGCCAAACAATCTCAACACAGGTAATGCAATGGAAAGCCCCGGTGAAATGTTAGACGATCTTAAAGAAATTGGCTCTGTTTTGGGCATAAACGTAGCCGCAATTGCATTGTCTTTAAGCCAGATCGAGCAAACAGTTCGCATCCTAGGTGGCGTTGCCGCAATCTTTTATACGCTGGCTAAGATATACAAACTGCTCCGCAAATGATTGACGAACGGTCAGCCAAGTTCATAGCGACGCTGCTACCTGAAGTCAGGGACGCTTTTATTGCGTTCATCGTAGACGCTAAAGAACTGGTTGCTCAAAATGGACTGGACTACAAGGTTATCTGCGGGACTAGGACGTTCGAGGAACAAGCGGCGCTGTACGCTAAAGGGCGCACTGCTCCGGGGCCAAAGGTAACCAATGCCAAACCAGGATCATCCATGCATAACTTCGGACTCGCCGTCGATTGCGGCGTGTTCAAAGGTAAAGTGTACATGGATGGCAGCACACCCGCTGACGCAAAGCTCGCTGACCTTATGCATAAACACGTCTCAACCTTGTGTGCAAAGCACAAGCTGCGTTGGGGCGGCAAATTCAAGAAGCTATACGATGCGCCTCATTTTGAGTATGATACTCCTTATTCTCTTGCTGAGCTCCGCACTCGCAAGGAAACCAACAAATCTTTAATCGCCTAATCTTATGCCTAAGTCAATGAATGCAATGTTGGCCATCCTTGGTGGCCCTATAGGGGGCAAGAGCCGCTCCTGCCCTGAATGTGAGTCTCCTATGGAATCCGACGGCACTTGTTCTGAGTGCGGTTACGGAGAAGAGGAGGAATACGAGGGCGGGGAGGAAGGCGAAGATGAGGGTCACATGGAGCGCATGATTGAACTGCGCGACGATCTCCAGCGGGTTGTGGACAAGCTCAGTAAGCTTATTTCTTAATGGCAGAAGAACTTCAAGCTGAAGGCGATGACATGTTTCTGGGTTTTGCCAGTAGGCTTGACCCTGCAAACTTGCAGCCCGGCATCTTGCAAGCAAGCTTCAACACTCGGCTTCAGCGTGGGATTGCCCAGCCTCGCAAAGGCACCAAGCGGTTGACCGAAAGTGATCTTATTAATTTAACGATGGTTGGCTCAGGTTTGTACGTTGACGCCGACGGTCACGACAACATTGTCATGGTCTTTACGGACAGGCTATACCTGTACAAGCCAGCTCAAGGACAGGATGCAGAAGAGTTGAGTCAACCTTATAGCTTTCCGGCAGGTCGTGTAATTGAAGCTGGCGGCATCTGCGACGTAGTGACGGCGCTAAACAAGGTGTATATCTTTCGTGGGAAGTACGACAAGACAACGTTTGTTGCTACTGAGTCTAACGGTGACATCCTCGATAATGCGACTGGCACGATCACGATCACGACTACCCTAGCGCACGGGTACTCCACCGGCGACGAGGTTACCGTTGGCCTGACGGACGGCGCTGATACGCCAGGACAGGGCATCACCGGCAGCTACGTCATCACGGTGACTGGCACGAATACATTCACGTTCCAATGGACGAACGAGACAGGATCGACGTTTGCGGCACGGACAAACGATCCTGGCTGGACAGCTCGACGGGGATTGCCGCCGCTTGTATGGCAGGATGGACTGGCTGCTGTGACTTACGCAGAGCAGAAGTTCACCGTAGACGGAGGCACGGTGACGGGGATCACGCAGTCTGTACCTTGCGCTGACTTTGGCTTGTACTTTCAGAATCGCTTGATCCTTAAGTACGGTGACTACCAGATGCTCGTTAGCGACATCTTAAGTGAGCAGTGCGACACGACGCTAAACAACTTCGTCATCAATACAGGCGGAAACGACTCGATTGTAGGGGTGCTACCGTGGGTGCAAGACCAGTTCTTGGTCTTTATGACCAACAGCATCTACGTTGTTTACGTCCAAACTGACAACTTTGACATCAACTCGCCTCCCGGCGCCAACAGTAGCACAACGGTGGTTACGACCGAAATCGGCTGTTTGGCTAGGCGGTCTATCGTGTCAGCAGGCCAGTTTGTGTTCTTCTTGTCCGCTAACGGCGTACACATGCTGACGCCCCAGCTTGATTTGAAGCTGCTAGGCAACACGCTGCCGCTCAGTGAGCCAATTGCAGACTTCTTTGACACCGTTAACTACGACTCTGTTCAAAACTCAGTAGCTGCTTACTATAATAACCGCTTCTATATTGCGATGCCCACAGGCACGGCCACTAGAAACGATAGGATTCTTGTATACAATACGCTGAACCAAAATTGGGAGTCGATTGACTATTATCCTGTTGGGTTATTCTCAGATAACTTGATCTTGTCTGCGTATATTAATCAACGGCGGCTGATGATCATCACCAACTTTGCCGGAGCTAACCAGTATGGAGGTGTCTTTTTGTCAGAAGAAGAGCCTGAAGGTGACGAGTTCAACACGTCCAATGCTACGCCGGTGCTGCCCTTCAACTTGTTTCCAGCGTCCAGTCAAGTTACCGAGTCTACGTTAATGGCCAGCACCCAAAACTTTGTCCATATCCCTGCGTCCATAAAGACTAGGGAGTACGCCTTTGGTGGTACGTCAGAGAAGCGGTTTAGCCGAGGCGAGTTTACCTTTAACAACGTCGCAAACGACTTTGTGCGGATTGACTCGACCACTTACGACCCGGATGCCACCGAGACTGTGCTTGAGTACAGCTTTAGCGGCACCTCAGACGGAACCTTGCGCCCCCGTATCGCTGCTCGTGGAACGTCGATAGCTTGCACAGTTAGTTTTGTAGTTGGAAGACCAGCCTTGAAAAGTGTTGCTGTTTATGCTATAGCAGCAAATAGACCAATGATTTCTCAGGAGTAATATATGCCCGGCCAACAAATCCAAAAAGGAACGACATACGTCAATTACCCAACTCCGGGCACCAATCAAGTGACTGCGGAGAACCTGAACGATCATGTCGATAACGCGATCTTGTTGCCTGGAGCTATCTCGGCACAAATCGAAGATGTTCCACAAGAAAACGATTATTTATTAGCTGAAAGAGCAGGGACACTATTTAAATACACTATTGATAGCATTAAACAGCTATTTGCATCTATTGTTGATGGTTTTTTGCCAACTTCCGGTGGAACAATGACCGGACCGCTGATACTAGTAAACAGCACGCCATCCACGGCGGCTACAGCGGCAAGTAAAGGATATGTGGATGCTACGGCAGCGGCTACCGTGCTGTCTGGTGCAATTATAATGTGGGGCACATCTACAATTCCATCTGGCTGGCTGGAATGCAACGGGCAGTCTACGGCTGGCTATCCTAACCTTATCGCGTTATTTGGGACTAACCTTCCCGATTTGCGAGGTGAATTTATCCGTGGATGGGATAATGGCCGCGACATTGACGTTGATCGTGAGCTTTTGTCTGCTCAAGCGCAGTCCATGCAGGCTCACACTCATACTTACGAAAAAGCATCTTTGTCGTTTATTACATCACAGGGCGGAGTGTTAACAACATCCACCTCAAGGCCAAATATCGTATATAGTGTTACAGCAACAAGCTCAACTGGCACTGCCGAAACCCGCCCCCGCAACGTAGCCCTGATGTTCATTGTCAAAACCTAATGACAGTCCAAGACTGGGAACAACTTGTAGACACGCTTTATGAACAATGCCGCAACCATATTCAGCTTCTGGGACAGGTATCCCGAGACGATGTGGATGGTTATCTTAGTTTCTATGGCGTCCATGACAGCATTTACGTTGCTAGGCGTAACGGCAAGATTACAGGGATCGGCACCACGCATCCCGGTGTTAGCGATTTCAACTGGAAGTGGCGCAAGCCGAATGGCATCTGGACAATCCACATGGCTTGGGCAAGCGAGCCTGAAGCGGTTGGTGAAATGTTTAACCAGTTTTTTCAACGTAAAACACCAATTCATCAAGTCTGGGCATGGAGACATGATCATGCCGCACAGATCACTCCTCAAAAGCTAGAAAGACTTTTATATGGGCGGAAGTAAAACAACCACAGTGCAAGCGCCGGCAGCTCCTAATTACCAGGAGTCAATGCGGTCTATTCTGCAAGCTCAGATTGATTTGGCTCCGAAGGTGTACGAGAGCGAAAAGATCTATCAGCCCAAGTATCAGACCCTACAGGATCAAATTGCCAAGCAGGCTGCCGCCAGTCAGATTCAACTGTACAAACAGCTTCAGCCGTCTTACTCCGCGCTAGAGGAAGACTACATGAAGAGCCAACAGGCGGCGCAGTTGCGCGGCTTGCAGGAACGTGCCCCAGAGTACATTCAGGCCTTTCAAGAGGCGCAGGGTGTTGGCGGCATCAATCAGGCTCTTCAGCGGTATACAGAACAAAAACTAGCCGGCTTACAGGCTAACGGGGCAGCGTTATCACCTGAAGAGCAGCGCATGCTCGACCAACAGGCTAGAGCGGGCTACGCAGCTCGGGGAACGTCGCTGGGCGGGCAGAGCAACCTTGCCGAGGTGATGAACCGCTACAACGCACGTCAGGCGCGGGAACAACAGCTTGTGGCCCTTGGCACAGGCTTGGGCGGCTACTTCCAGCAGCAGGCTGCTCCTGCATTGACTTCCTTCTACCAACAGCCAATGTACGCTGGCAGCTTTGGCGGTCAAGCCGCACAGAACGCGATGATGGCACAGCAGCAGGCTGGTCCGCAGTACTTCAATCCTGAATCGCAGACTGGCATGGGAAGTATTTACGGAGCGTACAACGCGCAGATGCAGTATGCCGCTGGAATGGCACAGGCTAACGCAGCTAGAAGTGCTGGAAAAATGGGCATGATGGGATCGCTTGGAGGTGGGTTGCTTAGTGCGGGTGGCATGCTTGGTGGCGCAGCAATTTTGTAATGAATATAAGCCCTGCAATAGACATGATTAAAAAGGCTCTTAAACGAGCCAAGCGGCCTGCTGTGCTTTGGAGTGGTGGCAAGGACTCTACTGTATTGCTGGATCTTGCATTAAAGATCATGCCTGATATTGAAGTTATTCACTTCAAACTGCCTTTTTTGTCACACAAGTACAAGCATCACCATGAGGTGCAGGAACAGCTTAAGCTAACCGTCCATGACTGGGTTCCGGCATCAATCTCTTTAATACACGGGAAAAGTCGCATCGACGTTTGTGAGACTTACTCAGTAGGAACAGGCCAGCTTAAAGTTATGCGCGGCACAGAAGCCTTAGACTTAACCAAGCCTTGGGTGTGTGGAAAAGAGTGGCTTAACAGACCAAAGGCAAATGTTGTGAACGACTTTGATGTACTGCTTTGTGGTCACAAAAGCAGTGACGATGATCCGTTAATGGGGAAAATCCCTTTAATGTTGGATATGAAGTTACTGGAAATTGGCACAGAGATGTGGTTTCCACTTCGTGAGTGGACTGATGAGGACATCTCACTGTACATCACATCAAATAACGTCAAGTACGACCAGAACAGGTATGACTCGGATGTTGTGCCTCGCCCGGACAAGCACATGAACAGCGATTACGTTCACGCCTGTTTCCGTTGTATTGATCGCAGGGAATCTGCATTTGTACATTGCCCAAAGCTAAAGATCGACGTAGAGAACTTGCATGAGCATGTCCTCCACGAAGAACCACGATTTGACTACTGCAACATGCGAACTGGATTGTCAAAAGTGCGGGGCGTGTTGCAGCCACAAGGCCAGTTGGCCGATTCTGCGAAAGGATAGATCCGATGCAGTTAACATTCCCAAAGAGTACATCCGCGACGATCTGCCACTGCTTAAGTGCGTTGGAACTCGCTGTATTGCGCTTTCGGGGATTGTTGGGCAGGAAGTTTCGTGTAAGATCTACGAGTATAGACCGCTTGCCTGCCAGCGGTTTGAGAAAGGCAGTCCTCTTTGTTTAGAAGCTAGAACCAAATTTTATGGCAAAACCTCGTGAACTTTTTAACACTCCCGCTCCACAGGCGATGAGTTTGATGGGCGCTGGCATTGCTGACGCTTACGCTAATGCAGGCAGGATCGAAGGACAGGGCTATCAAGCACTAGGGCAAGGCATCGCGCAAGGGATTACCAGCGCGGCTAACTCTTTAATTGGTGCGTATACCCAACAAAAACAAGCTCAAGCTCAGGCTAAGTCTTATGAAGGATTCTTAAAGAATCCACTTGGACAGAAGATGCTTGGCATCGATGCAGGAACTGCTGACAGCTATATTACGGCAGCTAAAAGCATGGGTGGTGCAGTCGAACAAAATCAGTTTTATGAGATGGGCATTCCTAGCTTGCTAAAGAGTAACATGGGGCTTCAGGAGCAGCTTAAGCTTGTTGGCGCAAGGGCTGGAGCAGAATCAGGGTTGATCGACAAGCGGCTCTCCAGTGATGTTAGCCTAGAAGGACTAAAGGCATTACTCGGAACAGGAACATCTAGGGGGACTTTGATGCCTGCTAGTGTATTGCCCCATACTGTAAGTGGAGGGTTTAGTAAACCAATGAACCTTTCTCTTGGAATTGATACTGGATTTTAATTATGCCAAATCAAGCATCCTTTTTAGATAATCCATATATTCGCGCTGCGCTTGAAGCAAAACAACAAACTGCACAGCAGTTGATGTTAATGCAACAGCAGCGTGATTCTGCTATTGAAGAACAGAAGATGGCTGGCATTGCAACCATTGACAAAGAACTTGAGCAACTGCCTGAAAAGGCAAGAACAGGAAAGGGTATTCAATATGAGGCTTCAAGAAGGAAGAGGATGATTGAATATGAGTCTGAACTTGCAAAAATAGACCCAGAGCAAAAGGGAGCAGATGTTAAGTTTTCAATGCTTAAGTCAAAGTACAATCCTGAACAACTCGCAAAGCCATTTGAGGACACTGAAGATCACAAGGCAGCAGAAGCAAGAAAAATAAAAATAGATGATGACTTTCGGGTTACGTCAATTTTAAGAGATCAACTTAAGATTGTTGGGAATGATTTAGCACAGG
>Ga0129333_10002616_pt1 | contig 16821 bp, 14 predicted proteins | sample CPB6_08_DNA_FD_94474 | JGI IMG/M metagenome (GOLD analysis project Ga0129333, IMG submission 94474) | Freshwater to marine salinity gradient microbial communities from Chesapeake Bay, USA - CPBay_Sum_0.6_0.8_DNA | ecosystem: Environmental > Aquatic > Marine > Coastal | place: USA: Chesapeake...
GTTCGGACAGTATCAGTAATCCGTAAACCAAAAACAACAGATGTTCCAGTATTTTTCATCAGTAATGGTGAAACTAATGCAGATAGAAATTGGGAGCATTTAACTAATATTTATCCTGCTGCAATTCGTATTAGTAATATTGATGGACGAAGAAAGGCGTTTCATCGATGTGTCGATTTGGCGGGCAATGCAAGACAATTCTTTGTAGTAACTGGAAAGAATTACATAACTGATGTTACAATATTTAATTACCCCGTCCATGCCATTCTTGATGCACACGTAGTATTTAATGCAAAAAATATGAGTAACCGATTAGAATATGGGCATATGGGAATTATTTGTTATAATACCAATCTCGTATTGAACACCCCAGCTAACTTCGGACTAGACTTTACTCAATATAGTAAGACAGTTTCCATTCCACTTACAGTGAGTGAAGCGCATTTTGCAACCACTCCGTTAGAAGCATGGAGAACTGCGTTCCGTGAAACAGTAAAGTTGACTTTACAATACTCCACCGATGCGCACCTATGGTTACAACGGTGGTTGGCATTTGCTGAAGGAGAGAATGCGGAGTGGGTACTGAAGGGTGCAAAAGATGGACACGAATATGCACAACAACACGAAAAGAATCCAGAAGCACTTCGTAATACGGTCAGTTGGACTTGGTTAGAACAACATTTTGAAGAAACCTATAAAATATAGTATGGAACCGCAAGATAATATAAAAGTATTTATACATCCAGAAGATTCAAATTGTTTGTTGTATAAAAACACTTCACATGAATTACCATTTTTTCTTCCATATGAATCTTTTGAAATCATCCGTGACATAAATGATATAACCAAGGGTACAGTAGTTCCTGTTATGGTGGCACAGGAAATTATACCGTGTGTTCTAGAAGTTTTAGGTGAAAAAATAAACGATGTAATAATTCTTGTAATGATACATACACACGATATAGAATATTGGAAAATAGATGAGCATATACAAAATGTAGTTGATTTGTGGAAACCGCACACCAATAATGTGTTGGTATGCATGACTGTTTCACGAAAAAGCAATCATCCTAACAACATATGGTATGATTTTTTATGGAATAGAGCAAAATTATATTATACTAATTACGATGATTCTTTGGTTGGTCCTAGTACAAATAGATTGTGGACTCATCATGCAACACAAAAAATGTTTGTACTGTCAGAAATTAAAAAGCACTCGTGGCCTCCTGTTGCGCCGTTCAAACCAATCCTAGCACCAGTAAAATCAAATGCACCAAAAAATTATGGAGATTCGGGATATAATTACAGAATATTATGTAGGAAAAAACTTTTACAACATTTAGATGATACATTTGCCTATTATAGTAATTGGGAAAGTAAACCTAGAAAATTGTTACAATCACAAGAACCTATTTTAATTAATAACGGAGTTGATTTTCATGGGTGGATGCCCATAGCAAATGATTATTATAACGTAACTTTCGTTTCCGCATATGTAGAAACGTTAGCAGCAACTAGTGATGCAACTGGAATAACCGAAAAAACTTTTGATCCTTTAATTAAAGGACATTTTATATTACCATTTGGATATGCGGGAATTATAAAGGATATTACAGAAATTTATGGATTTAAGTTACCAGAGTGGATAGATTATTCTTATGATAATGAACAGTCTGATGATTTACGTTTTAATTTGTTTATAAAGGAACTACACCGATTAAGTAAAATTTCTATATATCAATATCTTTCAATGTTTGATGAAGATAAAGTTATATTAGAATACAACAGAAATGTTTTTAATTATAGAGTTTATGATAGTTTATCAAATAAAATAAAACAAAGTAATGTGTGGAAAAGTTTATTATGAATGAACCTATTGATTTTAATTTAACAAAGTTAGCCAAAGAAGCTAAAGCACGAGAGACACCTGCGCCGGACTTAGCTGATGCAAAACACGTTGCTATGTTTGAAGCAATTAAACCATACGCAAAACCGTTTGAGCAACACAATGTCACTCCTGTGTATATTGATTATAAAACACGTAAGACAAAACTTGCCTTAGTGTTGTGTCCAGAATGGGCACCACATTTTCCTCCGTACAATCTGGCATTATTGAGTGGTATTGCAAAGACTGCTGGATATGAAACGAAAATTTATGATTTGAACATGCGTGCGTATACACAATTTAAAAATGACTGGTGGACTAATAAAAAAATTCCATTTAGATTGTGGGATCCAAGTGCTAGTTGGCACTGGTTACCAGAAACCTATATGAAAGATATTCATCCTGTGTTAGAACCGTTGCTACTTGAAGCCATTGATGAAATCTTAGAGTTTGACCCACAAATTATTGGGTTCACAATGTACTATATCAGTGCCGAACCCACAAAGTGGATGTGTCAAGAAATAAAACGTCGGCGTCCAGATATTAAAATTGCCATAGGCGGAAGTAATACTAAGAAAAGCTGGTTTGAAGTAGAACCTTATTATGATTATGTGGTGGCAGGTGAAGGTGAAGCTGCCATACTTGACATCCTTCAAGAAGTAGAAGATGGAGTAGTTCGTACAGAACCTTATGTAATGATTCAGCCAGAAGGTGAACGTATTCAGATTAATAACCTTCCGATGCCGGATTATGAAAGTATTGATTTCTCACAATATGAAATTCCTAATGGCGTAAATAGCCAATTCAGTCGTGGGTGTACGGCTAAGTGTACATTCTGTGAAGAAACACATTTCTGGAAATATCGTCAACGTAGTGCTGTTGATGCTATCAAAGAAATTGAATGGTTGTATTACAACAAAGGTACAGATGTCATCTGGTTCATTGATAGTTTAGTGAATGGCAATCTCAAGGAACTTCGTGCCTTCTGTAAGGCAGTGGAGGCTAAGGGATTGAAAATTCATTGGACAGGATATTGTCGGTGTGATGGTCGTATGGATTTGGAATATTTTAAAGACCTGAAGGCCGGTGGTTGTATTATGTTAAACTACGGTATTGAATCTGGAAGTCAGAGGGTGTTGGATGCCATGGATAAACGGGTAACCATTGAAGAAATGGAAGCCAACTTCCGTCATGGAAAAGAAGTGGGTATCTATGCCGCCACCAACTGGATTGTGGGATTCCCAAATGAAGATTTCCAAGATTTTGCTGACAGCATGACATTTTTATGGAGAATGAGAAACAACAATATCAACAACGTGGGCGCAGGTGTTGGTATGGCAGTGGGTCCAGAAACGATTGTAGGTCAAAATACACACAAGTTCAATGTCAGCGCACAAAAATATCAAGGACACTGGATAACTCAAGACTTTACTAAGGGTGGAACACACGTAATGCACCGTGTAAAAACTTTCCATATGTTTTTAGATTTTATGAGAGGGTGTACTGATGTACCATTTGGTTATCCCATCCGTATGAATCTAGAAAAAGAACATTACGAAATTATGTTACACAATCCTAGTACTATTAAAGAAGTAGAATACGAAGATTTTGACTATCGTATTATCAAACCAAATCTGAATCCATTTGCTGACCATTTAGTAAATGAGATGTGGCCATTTTTTAGAATGTTGTGGAGAACTAGAGGTGGATATAATGCAACTGTAACATTTAATCCCGATATTGATATAAAGGAATTTGGATGGCAATTCGGTCCAGGAATGTATACAGCTGTATATAAGTTTTCAATTACGGATGATGGAAAGTGGGTAGCAGATTTTGATATGAAATTTGACCAAATAGATAATCCACTAGATACACGGGAACGACCAGACGAACTACAACCTAACGGACAACCAGGCAGAAAGGGTCCGTTCTACGCTCAAGATTATAGTAGAATGATGTCTAATACTGCAATAAGAGCAAGAAAGTTAGCTAAACCTTCTTGGGGAATTGAGGGTAGAGGTGATAGTGATTTTGGAGATTTATTACGAGAAGAAGAAATATTAAATAAAACAGTTGACTTTTCGTTCCAATATCGTTATACTGATACAGGCGATTGGGGAAAGGCAGAAGATATTATACCAAGAAAGAAACCAGAGGTAAAGGAGAATACAAATGTTCACACGAATACTTGATAAAATTATTGATAAAATTTATAATTGGACGCTAAAATATAAAACAAAGAGAAAGATTGATGAACTAAAGAAAAGAGATCCGTTTATATATTCATAATACTATGTACTCCATTCCACTAGATAGTTTTAAAATACCAGCTCAAAGATTCATAGACTGGATAAATTTAATAAGAAATACAGAAGATTCCACATTACGTTACGAATTCCTTGAAGCATTTTGGGAAAGTCAAGTAGTTAGTAAGCAGTGGATGATACAGGAATTACAACGAGTTGTGGTAGATTATGAACAACATTGTAATCCTGATTTTCGTGCAAAAAAGATACTACAAAATAGTTTTGCTTATGTATTTGGTGGTTGGCATGGATTAGCGGCCATGTTTTTAGTAGATAATATACCAGAATTAAGTTTGGTTTATAGTATTGATAAAGATAAGAAGAACGTATTGAATGGTGAAACTCTTACACATTTTGATAAGAGAATTGCGTTCCAGACATACGATATGGAAAACTTTCCGTTACGAGGATACAATCCAATAAATACTGCATTAGTGGTAAACACATCTACAGAACATATTACTCAAGAACAATATGATAGGTGGATTAAAGGAATACCACCCAGAACGTGGGTAGTATTACAAGGAAATAACTATTCGGGTGTTACAGAACACGTGCGTACTTCTACAAGTTTAGAAGAATTTATGAGTAACAATCCATTAGATGCAGTATGGTATTCTGGTGAGTTGGATTGTAAACAGTTTACCCGATATATGGTTATTGGTTATAACATAGAAAAATATCATGGATTAGATAGAGATACATCAATGAAGTTATCAACAAAAATACATAATATGATTACGAGAACATCTTATGAGTTATGAGTTAGAAAGAATAAAAAGAGTTCTACCAATCACAGATGAATTAAGTCCTACATTTTGTTTAGCTAAATGGCATCATGTAACCATCTATCTACAAACAGGAGAAACACACAGTTGTTATCATCCTGCACCACACAAAATTCCTGTAGACGAACTAAAAACTAATCCATCTGCATTACATAATACCCCTCATAAAAAACAAGAACGTTTACAAATGTTAAGAGGGGAAAAACCCAGCGGATGTCAGTATTGTTGGAACGTAGAAAAGTTAGGCCCAGATTATATTTCAGACCGTCACATCCGTACTGCGGCAATATACACCGAAGAACGATTTAATGAAATACGCCAAAATCCATGGGATATGAATATTAACCCAGAATATATTGAATTAAGTTTTGGTAATGAATGTAATTTTAAATGTGGGTATTGTCATCCAAAAGCATCGTCCAGATACTATCGTGAGATTCAACAACACGGTCCTTATACTATGGTAAAAAATCATAGAAACGATATTGATTGGTTTACTATGTACGAAGAAGAAAATAATCCATATGTTGAGGCTTGGTGGAGATGGTGGCCAGAGGTTCGTAAAACACTGAACATCCTTCGTCTTACTGGAGGCGAGCCACTAATGCATAAGAGTACTTGGCGATTATTAGATTCGTTAAAAGATGACCCTATGCCAAATTTAGAGTTAAATATAAACAGTAATTTAGGTGGTAAGAATGAATGGGTTGTTCGTCTATCAGAAAACGTAAAACACTTATTGGATACTAATTCAATTAAAAAATTTAAGTTATTTAGTAGTATTGATACATGGGGACCACGTGCAGAGTACATTCGTACAGGATTAGACCTAAAGGTATGGGAAAATAATTTAGATACGTATGTACGCATGACACAAAGTCATGTAACATTTATGATAACGTTCAATATTTTATCAGTAACCACGTTTAAGAGTCTATTAGAAAAAATTCTAGAATGGCGTATAAGATATAATGATGTTATTCCAGACGATATAGTTAGACCACTAGAACGTAAAATTCGTTTTGATACGCCGTATCTAAAAGAACCATTACAGTATGATATGAATATTTTACCGAAAGATGAGTTCATGCCGTATATGTACGATACGCTAAAATTTATGGAAGAAAACACGAACGAAAACGATGTTACTAAATTTTCTGAGTTGGAACTAGAAAGATTTAAACGAGTGGTCAAATACATGGAAACCACAGAATATCCTCAAGAAAAACTAGAAGAGGGCAGAGTGGATTTTTATAATTGGTTCACAGAATACGATAATCGTAGAAATACTAATTTTCTTGATACATTTCCAGAATATAAAAACTTTTTCTTGAGTGGTAAGAATGCACAACGACTTGTCAACATTACTAAAAGATAATAAAACGTTTTGTATGTTTCCGTGGATACATTTGTATGTAAACACGGACGGAGAGGCATATCCATGCTGTACAACCAAATACGAGAATCCCGTAGGTAATGTTAGAGATAATACATTAGTTGAACTATGGAATAATGATAAGATGAAAGAAGTTAGAAAAAAACTTCTGGCAGGAGAATATGTAGAAGGATGTAAGAATTGTTATAAGCACGAATCTACGGGAAATGGTGGATTTTCTTTTAGAAATTTTGCTAATAATGAATTCGGACATCATTTTGATATAGTAAAGCAAACTATGGAAGATGGATATCTTCCTGGAATGCATCTAAAATATTTTGATGTTAGATTTAGTAATTTGTGTAATTTTAAATGTAGAACTTGCGGGGATATGTTCTCTTCAACTTGGGCAGCAGAATCTTATAAACAAGGTTATGGAGAAATTAATGGACTGATGCATGCATCCAACGGTGATCCAAATCTATTGGAGCAATTCAAACCTCATCTTGGGAACCTAGAGATGTTATATTTTGCGGGTGGTGAACCATTGATAACCCCCGAACACTACGAAATTCTTGAATATCTTATTGACAATAACAGTACAGATGTTACATTACGATATAATACAAATTGTAGTCGTCTGGAATTTAAAGATAAGAACGTTATTGACTTATGGAATAAATTTAAAAAGGTTGAAGTATATGGTAGTTTAGATAGTTTTGGACACAGAGCAGAGTACATGAGAAATGGTACCGTCTGGAATAACATTCTAAACAACTTAAAACTTATTAAAAACAATTGTCCTTCTGTTGCAATATCATTTAATTGTGTAGTAGGAGTATTTAATGTCTTAACTATCACAGACTTTTTGGATCATTTATACGAAGAAGGATTAATAGACTGGAAAACAACCAATTGTTCATTTTATAAACTAATCAATCCTGACCATTACAATTTGAATAATGTGTTCACACAAGATATGAAAAAAGAAGCAAAACGTAAAATAAAGTATTGGTTAGATACCCATGATACGGGTCCAATAAGAACCGGATTGATGGACATATATCATTTTATCCAAGAGGAATTAGCACCAGATATAGAACATCAAAAAAAGTTTAAGAGTTTCACACAACATTTTGATAATATTAGAGAAGAAAATTTAGTAACCACATTTCCAGAACTAAGAGAGTGGTATGAAAGTATTGAATAATATAGAAGAGTCTAAAGGATTTTGCGTTTTACCGTGGATACATTTTCACGCTTGGCCCGACAAAAGAGTATTACCCTGTTGTATAGCTGAGTCCAATATGCCTGTATCTAATACTGACCATGATACAGTATTGGATATGATGAATAGCGAACGATATAAACAGATACGATTGGATATGTTAGAAGATAAAAAAATTACAGAATGCCAACGTTGTTACTCATTAGAGGAATACGGAGTTTGGTCACTTCGTCAATCCAACAATCGTAGAAGATTTGAGTCGGTACGAGATTTGGTAGAAGGAACCAATGAAGATGGTTCTATTGATACATTTAAGATGAAGTATTTAGATATTCGGTTCAGTAATTTGTGTAATATGAAGTGTCGGACTTGTGGACCGCCGTGTAGTAGTCGTTGGGCAGAAGAGTTTGTCAAGATGCAAGGAAAGTCTGGGAAAAAAGAATTAAAAAGTATTTTTAACATGGATAAGACCGTTGTTAATGCTAATGATGATGGGACGTTGTTAGAAAAAATAAAACCACATTTATTAGATGTTGAAGAAGTATATTTTGCTGGCGGAGAGTCATTAATTACCAACGAACACTATGATATATTAGATTATTGGTTAGAACATAACCACACTAATGTAGAATTAACATATACTACTAATTTCCTCACTCTCCGACACAAAAATAAAAATGCTGTAGACTATTGGAAATCATTTAATAATGTAAGAGTATGGGCAAGTTTAGATGGTATGGGGTCTGTTCTAGAATTAATGCGGCACGGTGCAAACTGGCAAGAAATATATGATAACATTTTACTTGTAAAGAAGGAGACGCCACACGTAAAGTTTGGTATCACTCCAACTATTTCTATATGGAATGTTTTTCATTTCCCTATGTTTCATAGATTTTTATTAGATAATAATCTGATAGGTATTGAAGATTTGAGATTAAACATTCTTACTTATCCCGAACACATGGGACTCGGTATACTGCCCAAACAAATCGCAGAAAAGGCAGAAGATTTATGGTGGGAACATTATCACTACTTAAAATTCAAACATCCTTATGAAGAGGAACATCTTGGACAACTAAGAACAGTTTGCACCGCACTCAGTAATTCGGTTGTTAATGTAGAAAAACTTAAAGAGTTTTTTGAAGTAGATACACGAATAAGTGGATTAAGAAACGAAAACTCGTTTGAAAACATTCCCGAACTTTTGGAGATACAGACATGGTTGAAAGACAACTCTTAAGTATCTATCCAAAAAAGAAATATCTTGCCATAACTTGGCAGGTAAGTGATCACTGCAATTTCCGATGTCCGTATTGTAATGAAGGCAATTGGGGTGGAAATCATAAAAACGATGATAACACCGACTTATATTTAAAAAATATAAAAGAAATAGTTGATAGATACATAGATAACGGATATGAGGCATTTAAGATATATTTTAGTGGTGGAGAACCCACTATTTGGAAAAATCTTATTCCTATTGCAGAATTCTTTAAAGAGTATACCCCTAACAACACTATTGCAATAAATACGAATTTAAGTAGATCAACTGAGTGGTGGGAAAAATACTATACTATATTTGATGATGTGGTGGCAAGTTTCCATATAGAACACGCAAATAAAGAAAGATACTTTAACAACAGTTTATTATTATGTGACAAAATAAATTATTGTTGTAATAAAATGTTGATGCATGAAGAACGTTTCTGGGAAGTTGTAGAATTTGGAGAAATGTTAAAACAAAAACTTCCCGCATACACCATTGAATGGACACCGTTGTTTGATGAGATGACAGGAAATGCGAAACCATGGGAATACAAAGATATTAAGAAAACCGAGTGGCTGTCGGAACATCAGAGTTTAGAAGTTCAACATAGTCCAAATAAACCATGGAAAGATTCTCCTGCAGTATCTATGGCGAAATGGAGCGACGGAAACGATAGTTTTGTTAATAGTAATGAAATAATTTTAAAACGTCAAAACTTTTTTACTGGATGGGAATGTGATATTGGTGATGCTGTATTTATTAATCCTAGAGGTATGATATCAATGGCAAGTTGCGGCATTTCGGAAAGTACTGGAAATATTTTATATGACATCAGTAATATAAAACCACAAACTATAGTTTGTAATAAATACCATTGTGTTTGCGGCACGGATATTATAATACCTAAACGGAGTAAATAGATGTCGTTACAATTTAAACCAACTCACAAATATAATGAATTGTTTGATTTTGCCAAGTTTTATGGTGAATTTGGTAACAGACAATTTGACGGCACTTATAGTAAAAAAAAGTATGAAGAATTTTTAAAAATTGCTACGGTAAACAATATATCGGAAAAAGATTGGCCGTATTATCACATTGAAAAGGATTTTTATAGTTATAATGCTATGGGATACAGAACCTATGAGTTCTCTGATTTAGAAAATCAAACATTTGATATTGCAATAGGATGTTCATTTACTGAAGGAATTGGTATACGTTTAAGTGAAACTTGGGTTAGTCATTTAGAAAAGAAATTAGATACTAAAATAGTTAATTTGGGTAAAGGTGGCGCTAGTGCAAAATATATAAAACATACATTATTTGCATGGGTTATGTCAAATAAAAAACTTCCCAAAAGAATATTTATACTTTGGACCGAACCAACAAGAAAAACATACGTAAGAGCGTCAGGCGGCCCTCAACACTTAAATCATAGTTGGTCTATAAATAATATTTTAGACGAACATGATATTATTATAAACGAAGTGTATAAAAAAACATTATCGTCCAATGTAATGTGGAGTAATGACTTTGTTGAGGATTATTGTTCTGTTAATATATTAATGAAGTCTTTAAACGTTGAAGTACATAATTTTCTTATTGACAGTATGTGGCATTACGAAGAAGTAGACTTCTTAAACTATACAGGTATTGTTCCACATAATATAAACTTCAACAAAGATGTGATTGGATGGTATAAGACTACAGGTGGTGTATTGATATATCCCGCGTATGACGGAATGCATTTAGGGGAACGACATCATATTTCTGTAGTTAATCAAATATGTAAGGTGATGAATAATGAAAAAGATTAATGTAATTTATGAATGGATAAGTCCTCAAGGACCATTATCTAATTCTCGTATACCAAATATTTATGATTTAGCCTTAGGAATGGAGCAGGCAAGAGTTATGGATAATAGACGGATAACTTCTGCATATCTGTATAGGGAAGTTCTTTCTAAATTTGGTGATATGTTTACATTAAAATCTGCCAGCGAAGTAACCAGAGAAGATATATTCATATATGATTTTCAGTATATTTATAAAACTCCAGCAGATGCACTATTTGCATTCGGTGTTCCATCGGGATTGTTTGAAAACGCCAGAGTATCTGATAAAGTAATTGATGCTTTAAAACACGGTAATGGATACTTTTTATTAGATTTTTCTTTAGAATCGTTTGTTGAGTTTTCATTCTTTCAAAGAATAGAACAATATTTTATGCAACATAACATTCCATTATATAAAATAATTTATATGACAGGTTGTCCAAACGCAGAAGAAATATATCAAAATTTTTGTTATAACAGAGGATTGGAATATTCTCAACGTATGAAAATATTATTTTGGGACACGTTTGAGTGGAAAATGTCGCAGCAACAACAAGTACAGAGTGTAGCAAATTTTGATATTAGTCAAATAAGAAAAACTTTTTTAAGTTTAAACTATAGATATAGACCACATAGATTAGATTTATTTTTGATGTTCTATAAAAATAATTTACTAAACAGTTCATTATTTACTCTTCCAGAAAAAAACCCAGAAGGGCCCAATAAATTTATGGAGTCTATAGACAGAGACTTTTTAAATAGACTGAATATTTCGGAACAAGAACTAAATTATATACAAACCAACATTTTACCTTTACAAATAGATAAACTATCTCAAGACCACACTCGTCATGCAGAGATGACGATGGAAATAGGACACAGTACGGAACCATTTTATAAAAGTACTATGATAAGTGTAGTAACGGAGACTCATGCATACCAACATGCGATAGCAGAAACGGAAAAAACATTTAAACCCATAAAATACAAACATCCTTTTATTATAGTTGGTGCTCCAAAATCCTTACATTATTTAAGAAAGAAAGGATATAAAACTTTTTCAAATTGGTTTGATGAAAGTTATGATGATATAGATAATCACAAAGATAGAATAATCGCAATAGGAAATTTGTGTAAAGAAATAGATTCGTGGGATAACCAAAGAAAACAAATATTTATAACGGAGACTAAAAATATACTAGACCATAATTTTCAGATATTTATAGATACTCACAAAAATATACCGTTCAAGGAATTTTGGGAAAAAATAAGAGGTCATTAATATGATATTATATATCGGAACACGAATATCACTTTCACACGTAAAGGAAATAAACATAATCAAACAACAACGTGATGACATAACAAAAATAGTTTTAATGAACGAACAAGAACACAATTATATGAATTTTGGTGATGAAAACACTTTTAATTTTCGTAAATTGATCAATTGGGCAAATGAAAAGAATATAGAGGTTATTGTTGTTAATGGGTGGCGATCGGGTACTCCACCTATGCATGATACTTCCAATCCAAAATATAATTGTATAAAAGAAGTTAGAACATGGGACACTGCATTTTTTACAATAGCATTTAATTCTTTTAGAGGTTCGGAACGAGAACAAAAAAGTTTTCATCTAGACTCATCCGATGATATAAAATACACGTTAGTTTCATTAAATAACAAACCCCATTATCATCGTTGTTTTATGATGGATTTATTACAAAAATATGGATTAATTGAAAATCAAGCAATATCATGGATAACTCCGTCTAAGACATCAGAATTTGCACAGGACAGAGAGTTTAAGTACAACTATTGGGATGAAAAAAAGTTAGTGTTAACTGACACATACCAAGAAACACTTAATTCATATGCAATGATGCCAACAGAATATTATTCATCATTCATACAAATAGTAAATGAGTCAACCATGTCATGTGACTTCATAACAGAAAAAACTACTATACCTTTGTTTTTAAAAAAACCATTTGTTGTATTTAATACAAGAAACTATAATTTATGGTTAAAAGAACTTGGGTTTCAATTATATGATGAAATATTTGACTACTCATTTGATTCTATAGAAAATTTTGAAGATAGATTTGAGTCGGGAGTTAAAGAAATTAGTAGAATTAATAGTATGACAAGACAACAACAATTTGCATTATATCAACAGGTTATTCCTAAATTAGAATACAATAGGCAACTAGCAATAGAATACGTAACAAAATTTCCAGATATTGTAAAACCTATAGCGATAGATACACACGCAGATTACTCTGTTAGATTATTTGATAAACTAAATTTTTAGAGGATATTTTATGAAAGTAGCAATGATTGGTTGTGGTAAATTAGGTGGTCCATGTGCAAATGAAATGCTTAATGCTGGTCACGATGTAGTTGGATACGATGTTGTAAATACTAACATACCCGTATTCCCTATTAAAGATAGTATAAAGGACGCAGTTGAAGATAGAGATTTAATTTTTATCGCAGTACCAACACCACACGATGAATTATACGGTGGAGAAACACCTACATCACACCTAGAACCAAAAGATTTTGATTATTCAATAGTCGTAGACGTACTCAAAGAACTTAATAAGTATTGTACCAAAGAACAATTAATAGTTTTGATAAGTACGGTTCTTCCTGGAACGGTACGTAGTCAATTGGTACAACATACCACAAACTACAGATTTATATATAATCCTTATTTGATTGCCATGGGTACCGTTGCATGGGACATGGTAAATCCTGAAATGGTAATCATCGGTACAGAAGATGGGTCTGTAACTGGTGATGCAAAGATACTTGTTGATTTTTATAAAACTATGATGCAAAATGATCCAAGATATGAAATTGGTACGTGGGACGAGGCAGAATCAATTAAGATATTTTACAACACATTTATATCTGCAAAAATTGGATTGGTAAATATGATTCAAGATGTTGCAGAAAAAATTGGAAATATTAATGTTGATGTTGTGACAAATGCTTTGGCTAAGTCCACCGATAGAATTATGGGACCAAAATATATGACGGCGGGTATGGGAGATGGCGGAGCATGTCATCCAAGAGATAATATTGCCCTAAGATATTTAGCACAGAAATTAGAACTAGGTTATGATTTATTTGATTCAATTATGGCAGCAAGAGAAATACAGGCTAAGAATCTTGCTAAACGTTGTTTAGCCAACGGTAAAAAAATTACTATTATAGGTAAGGCGTATAAGCCAGGAGTACCATATCTAAATGGTAGTTCTAGTTTATTAGTTGGATATTATATCCAAACATTTGGCGGAGAAGTGAACTACTATGACATCCATACAGGAGATACAGATTTAAAACAATCTTGGACTGATGTATATTTAATAGGTTATTGGGATACTTACGTAAAAGATATAAACTTTCCAGTTCATGCGGTGGTGATTGATCCTTGGAGAAAAATATCTAACACGCAACATTCTGGGGAAATAATCCACTATGGAAATAGTAGAAATGTAGAAAATCATTCCATGCCAGATGATGTTAGACTAAAACAATATGAATATATAAGTAAGTTTCTATAATTTATGGAAAAGTTTTATTATATATACGCTGGACACGGTAACGAATACAGTTTTCTACGCAGACCAACACAATTAATAATATCAGAAATTAAAAAGTGGATTTCTAATGGAGTTACAACAATAGTTTTTGATAATTCGGCAGAAACAGTGTCTATAAACACACCAAAAATACAAAGAATTGCTGACCAGTTTGATGATGAGTCAATAGAATTTATTTTTTTGACTGGTGCGGTAGACGGTGAGGATGTCTACAAGACCATGTGTACACAATTTGGTTGGAAACAAAGATTAAAAGTTAAGTATCTAAATATATTTGAACGTACTGCGGCACTTCATTTATTACATTTAGAAGAAAAGGAATATTTTACTGGTATAAGAAATAAAATATTCTTAAGTTTTAATAGAGTAGCCCGACCACATCGTATTATGTTATTGAGTAATTTTCTAGATAATAATTTATTAGAATCATCATTTTTTTCTTTTGAAGGTATAGAACTGAATAATATGTTACAACCTATACCTAATATAGTTTCAACAAAACAATTAGAGGCTATAAAAAATTTACTTCCGATAAGATTAAATATTACGGAAGATAGGACAAATCCAACAACGTGTATTCAAGAAGATGCACAGTATTTTGATAATAGTTACTTAAGTGTTGTAACGGAAACTATTTTTAGTAAAAATTTATCTAATAATTTTTCAGATAAATTTTTTTCTGAAAAGATATATAAACCTATAAGTTTTAAACACCCATTCATTTTAATTTCATGGCCAGGTTCATTACGAGAATTAAAAAATATGGGATACAAAACGTTTCATCCATTTATTAATGAAGAATACGATGATATTGAAAATGATGAACTTAGATTTAATACAATTTTCAAAGAAATAATAAAACTAAGTAAATTTTCTTCAGATGAATGGATACGGTTTCAATATGATGTAAAACACATTGTAGAACATAATTACAAAGTTCTACGTACAAAATACTCAAATATTTGATACGATAATAAGTTATGGTTGAAATAAGTCACCTAGTGGTAAATGGATGTAGTTTTACATACGGTCAGGGTTTAAATAATCCACAACTTGATGCGTGGCCTGCTCTATTAGCAAAAAAATTAAATGTACCCGTAGTTAATTTATCAAGTTTGGGTTCGGGATGTGATGGTATTTATAGAAGAACAATAGAATATTTTTATAAAAATTTAGATAATGGCAGTAAACCTTTTTATATAATTTCATGGTCCGCTGCTACAAGAAGAGAAGAGTTTTTACATATAGTTGACGGAAAAGAACACAACGATTATAGTAATTTACACGTGTTCAGACCAAGTACCAACTTAGAAAGAGAATTACTAACACAATTTACTGAACATACAGAACGTGCTCTGGAAAAAAGGAAGTATAATTACTGGATTAATATTTTAAATCTATTACAAAATCATAATGTTTCTTATTTTATGAATGATGCTATGCCATGTGATTTTAGTATGAAAGACTATTTAGAAAATGAACATACTAAAATTTACAATTTGTGTGTTAATGACAAATATAAATTATTAGATAATAGAGAACTATTAAATGATAACTGTTGGTTACCATGTGGACATATTAATAAGCAAGGTAATAAAATTTTAGCAGATTATATGTATAGTGAATTTATGAAAATATATACGGACTATAAAATTATACATACAAACTATTTAAAACTTAAAGACTTCCCAGTTGATAAGATAAATTGGACTGCTAATAGATGGAAATAATAAATTTTAAATTATAGGAAATTGTATATGAGAAGATTATTTACATTTGGGTGTAGTTTCACTAGATATGGATGGCCAACTTGGGCAGATATACTTGGACAATCATTTGATTATTACGAAAATTGGGGCGGTCAAGGAACTGGAAATTATTTAATTTCATCTAGAATCCTTGAATGTCACAGTGTATCCAACATCACTAAAAACGATACTGTAATTGTTATGTTCAGTAGTGTACCACGTATAGATTTTTATAATGGTGGCTGGAGTCAAAATGGTAATGTATTTAATGCCCACTCTAAATCATACGAACAGATGTGGAGAGATAATAATTGGTCATTTGTCCAAGGATTTTATAATACTTGGATTGCCATAAAACAAGCAAAACTGTTTTTGGAAAATATTGGATGTACCTATAAATTTATGAAAGCATTTGACCTGTCACCCGACATAGATAATACACTTGATAACGAGCTATCCATACACAGCAGACTTCTTACAGGATGTAATAATGATTCCGAGACAAAATTTTTTGATATATACAATAAAGAAATAAATTCTCATTTTGGTGATGAACCGAATATGTTGAGTTGGATAAGAAATCACCCTGCCCCTCTTTATAAATTTAAAAAAGCAGGAAACCAAACAAATTATGTAGATTACCATCCAACTATTGTACATCACGAAGGATGGTGTAATACATTCTTATCAGAATATTATACTAACAAATTGGATCCTGTTGTAATAGAAAACAATATACCGTTAGCAGATAACGCACTGATTGGAACA
>Ga0129333_10002617_pt1 | contig 16820 bp, 9 predicted proteins | sample CPB6_08_DNA_FD_94474 | JGI IMG/M metagenome (GOLD analysis project Ga0129333, IMG submission 94474) | Freshwater to marine salinity gradient microbial communities from Chesapeake Bay, USA - CPBay_Sum_0.6_0.8_DNA | ecosystem: Environmental > Aquatic > Marine > Coastal | place: USA: Chesapeake Bay...
AATTTGGAAGCTTAGTCGAAGCCACAGGTTATACATTGAGTTATGCTGGTGCTGGAATTGATTATAGTAAACTAAGCAAAGGGCAAGGAGGAGTCGGCCTTGCAGATCCAAATAAATACACAATTGAGTTAAGTGGTGGACGAGTGTTTATTACTGCTACAGATGAAAAAGGAGACTTTTATGTTGGTAAAGTTACTCCGGCAGCAGCAGGACAAACCCCAAGACCATTATTTAGAATTAATCAAGAAACGGGTGCTATAGATGGTCGAGCATTTTATCAAAGCATTTTCGGATTTATGGCCCCGTTCGTTATGGCATTGACCAGAAGGAAATAAACAATGGCCGCACCAATTTTTAAATTTAAAAACGTTAGAGTTCCAATTACCACTACCAATGATACCTTAGTTTATGCTGTGGATATAGGACTTGGATCTAGAGGACTTGATTTAGGTGTGTTGCCAGAGGAAGTAAGTTCAGTTGTGTTAACTGTGCAATGTGCAAATAACTGGTCTTATGTGCCCGACAAAACAATTTTATCTGTGGCAAATTCCGGTGATTTGTTCACAGTTGCAGATGCATCGGATTTAAAAATTGGGATGCAAGTATCGTTTCGTGGGTTAGCTTATGCAAATGTAACCTTAGCTGCACAAGGTGGAAATGGAAAAGTCTACTACATTAAAGAAATAATTGGAAATACATTTAAAGTATCTGAAACATTAGGCGGATCTGTATTTGCTATTACCTCTGATGGTGACAACGTAAGTGCTGGTGGATATATGTATATGGATGTTGATTCTAGCGTAAGTGTAACAGCTAAGATAAGAGATCTAAATCTTAACACCAGTGTAAATCTTGTGTCTGATTATTCTGTATTGCCTAATAATGCGTTTGATCCGCTTAACGGTAATCTAGTATTAACATCAAAGTTAGCTTTAATTATACAAGCTGACGTACCAAATGCAATTGATGTCACAGTAAGTTTATTGGAGATTGCTAATGCCACGGCTACTTGATCCGCGTTTTACTAAAGGTCTTGTTGATTCACCCAATGGTTATGTTCGCGAGGATGGAAGTCCGGCACAACCCAATGACCTTGTTTTAGTTAATCGCGATGGTCGTAGTATAACCTTTGTTGATCAAACAACAGTAATATCTCCTACAAAATATTATTTTCAAGCTGAACGTCCTGCTGGGCCCGACGAAAACTTTAATGCCGGCGATCGCTGGATTGATATTGACACCGGGAGAGAATATACTTGGATTAGAGACGGAAGCACAACACCCACTGAAGGTCAATGGGTTGAAACCGGACCCGAAGGTGGAATAGGCCCCACTGGGCCAACTGGACCAACCGGGCCAACTGGCCCTACAGGTGCTTATGGCCCTAGTATTACAATTGTGGGATCTGTTCCTACAGTGGGCGGAGATCCTCAAGCAACATTAAATGCAGCCTTTGCCCCGAACACTGCTGGTGATGCTGCATTTGCAGTAGATACTGGATTTTTATGGGTATACGATGGTGCAAACTGGATAAATGTTGGTCAATATGTTGGTCCAACTGGCCCAACAGGTCCCACCGGTGCCATTGGCCCCACCGGTGTCAGCGGATATAGTGGATTTAGTGGATACTCGGGGTCATTTGGAGAAAGTGGATATTCGGGCTACAGCGGAAGTGGTGTAAGTGGATATTCAGGTCGCAGTGGATGGAGTGGCAAAGGCGAATCCGGCTTTAGTGGTCGTAGCGGTTGGAGTGGTTTCAGCGGTCGCAGCGGATGGAGCGGCGTTAGCGGATATAGTGGATTTACAGGCCCCACTGGACCACAAGGGGCAGGAATTGTAATTCGTGGAGTTTTAGAAACCTTTACACAACTAGCAGATATTAGTCCAATAACCGAATCTGATGCTTATATTGTTGGGTCTGATTTGTATGTTTGGAATGCAGGATCGGATCAGTGGTTCAATGTTGGTCCTTTTAGGGGACCAACAGGTGATAGCGGATATAGCGGACGTAGCGGATGGTCGGGATTTAGTGGAACCAGTGGATTCAGTGGATTTAGCGGTCAAAGTGGTACCAGTGGATGGTCGGGTATCAGTGGATGGTCCGGACTTAGTGGATACAGCAGTTTTTCTGGAATAAGTGGTTGGAGCGGTATTAGTGGCTGGTCGGGCAGAAGTGGATGGTCAGGATTTAGTGGATTTAGTGGACTGAAGGGCGACACTGGTGCTCCGTTAGCAATACAGGCAAGAAATACTCCGCCAACACCTAATCCCAATGATTTAGTAACACAAGATCCCGGTGCTGGTCAAGATGGGGATGCTTTCCTTGTTGATGGAAATTTATGGGTATGGGCCGGAGCATTGTGGATAAACGCAGGAAGTATCAGAGGCGAAAGCGGATATAGTGGATATAGTGGTAGCGGTGTAAGCGGTTGGTCGGGCTTTAGCGGCACCAGTGGATGGTCGGGATTTAGCGGCACCAGCGGTTGGTCAGGGATCAGTGGATACAGCAGTTTTAGTGGTATCAGTGGGTGGAGCGGTATCAGTGGGTGGAGTGGCTTTGCCGGAGACAAATACAAGACCACTTCGTCGTCGGCACGAGAGACCACATTAGGTGTTAAGACATTTACAGTTGATACCGGACTAGCATACACAGTTGGGCAGAACGTTATATTTGTTTGGGCTAGCGACACATCAGTTAAGCTGCAAGGATTTGTTCAAAGCTATAATCCTGCCAATGGTGAATTAGTAGTTTCTATTGATTTAGTTGAAGGAAGTCAAACTGGCGGCATTGCTCCCTGGATAATCAATGTAGCAGGTATAACCGGTTTAAGTGGTTATTCGGGTACTAGTGGGTGGAGTGGCATTAGCGGTTGGAGTGGGTTTTCTGGAATCAGCGGTTGGAGTGGGTTTTCTGGAATCAGCGGTTGGTCAGGAATCAGCGGTTGGTCAGGCACACCCGGCGATCTTTATAAAACAACTAGTACAACACAAGTTGATCTTGGTGCATTATCTCTTGGTGGCTCTGTTGTTTTAGCCGGAGTTGGTGCTAATCTCGCTTATACTGTAGGCCAGGCTGTGGTTGTTTCGAATTCCTTAACAAATTATTTTGAAGGGAGAGTTAGTGCCTACAATCCAAATGCTAGCCCTTCTCCGACAATAACAATTTCAGTTGTAGCCAAATTTGGATCAGCTACTCTTAATTCTTGGAGTATAAATCTTGCAGGAACTTCGGGTATTTCGGGATTCTCGGGCACAAGTGGGTGGAGCGGTATTAGTGGCTGGTCAGGAATTAGCGGCTGGAGCGGTATCAGTGGTTGGTCAGGTACAAGTGGGTGGAGTGGACCTAGCGGTTGGTCGGGAATTAGCGGGTGGTCAGGTATCAAAGGCGATCTATATAAAACCACCGGAACAACTTCTGTTATAAACCTAACTACTCAGCAAGTTGGAAATTCAGTTACTTTAACTGCGGTAGCAGACAATCTTGCTTATACAGCCGGGCAAAATGTAGTTGTTTCTTCTACAACACAAAATTATTTTGCTGGTCGTGTTGATACTTATAACAGCGGAACACAAACACTAGTTGTTATAATTGAAAGAATTCCAGAAACTGTCACTAATACTAACATTACAAGTTGGCAAGTCAATTTAGCAGGAACTCAAGGTATCAGTGGTACCAGTGGATATTCGGGGTTCAGCGGAAGCGGCATAAGTGGGTGGAGTGGTGCCAAGGGTGATAGCGGATGGTCGGGTATTAGTGGTTGGAGTGGATTCAGTGGATGGTCAGGATTATCTGGTGCACCGGGCGATCGTTACAGAACTACAACAACACAAAACTACCAACTTCAAGATAAAACACCAGGAATAAATCATACTGTATTAATTGGTACAGGATTAGCTTATACCACAAATCAAGATATTACTGTAGTTTTTTCAGTTAACCGATTCTTTGTTGCTAAAGTTGTAAGTTATAATACAGGAACCGGGGAGTTAGTATTTTCAGTTGTTTCTACAGGAACTGATCCACACGATACATCAGTTACTTGGACAGTAAACTTAATTGGAGCCACTGGCGGAAAAGGCGACAGTGGCTTGAGCGGATGGAGCGGAGCCACAGGTAGTGGTATCAGTGGATGGAGCGGTGCTAAAGGCGACAGCGGCTGGAGTGGTATCAGTGGTTGGAGCGGTTTTAGTGGAGTACCCGGAGATTTATATAAAACAAGTAGTACTTCGATTTTAAATTTAAACAATGTGGCCACTGATTTTGGCGGTCAAAGCAGACCTCCTGTTGTTGTTGGATCAGGTATAGCACTAACAGTAGGAACAGGGCTTGCTTATACAGCAAATCAATCGGTAGTAATTTCAAACAGTCTTACAAATTGGATCAAAGGTGATGTATCAGATTACAATTCGGGTACCGGAGTACTACAAGTTATAGTCACTGCTAAAAACGGGACTGGAGTACAGAACGCTTGGACTGTAAACCTATTGGGTAGTTTAGGTATCAGCGGAACCAGTGGATTTAGCGGATGGAGTGGTATTCCCGGAGACTTATATAAGACAGATTTAACTAACACTCAAATTAATCTTTCGGCATTGGTTGTCGGAAACAATACAACTATATCCGGTGTTCCGACTAATAGAGCATATAGTACAGGTCAACGATTAGTTGTAGCTAATACATCAACACAATATTTTGAAGGACTTGTTTTCAGTTTTACCAATGGTGATTTAGTAATTACAGTTGAACGAATTGTTGGAGCGACTCAGGCCAGTACTTGGACTATCAATTTACTTGGAATAAAAGGTGAAAGTGGCTTGAGCGGGTGGAGCGGAGCCACAGGTAGTGGTATCAGTGGATATTCGGGGTTCAGTGGAAGCGGCATAAGTGGATGGAGCGGTGCTAAAGGCGAATCTGGATGGTCGGGTATTAGTGGCTGGTCGGGTATCAGTGGATGGAGCGGAAAAGACGCCAGTGGATTAACTGGAAGTCGCGGCGATCGCGGTGGATATAGATTTAATTTTAGTACTACAACAAACACAAGCGAAGACCCTGGGGTCGGTAATATAAGACTTAATAATACAACATTTGGTTCTGTTACTCAGGTCACAATTAGCAAAACAGATGCATTTGGATTTGTACATAATAATCTCTTTACATTTGATTACGATCAATTAACATTTATATCAAACAATTATGCTACTGTTGTTCCGGTAATGACTTTCCGAGTTACCGCTCGTGATGTACAAGCCAATTATGTTCGATTCACTGTTACTCCAGTTGATGGATTAATACCAACAAATAACACTGAACCGATGATATTGTTGTTTGCTGGTAAAGGAACTAGCGGATTTAGCGGTACCAGTGGCTGGTCTGGTCTTAGTGGGTGGAGCGGTAAAGACGGTATAGTAGCCGGCACTAATAAACAGGTATTATACAATAATAGTACAGCAGTTGGCGGTGCAAAGATTTACTACGATAATACTGGAAATGGAAAAACTGGTTTCGACGAAGCTTCACCATTGGGTACAATTGATCTTAAAGGAAACTTTGTACAGAATGTAATTACTGTAACACCTAGTGCCGGGGCGGCTTCTATAGATTGCTCGTTAGGGAACTATTTTCAAGTTACTGTTTCGTCAAATGTTACATTTACTTTCACAAATATCCCTGCAACGATAAGATCGTATTCGTTTACGTTGGAAATCCTACATACTGGAGGAACAATTACTTTCCCTGCTGCTGTTAAGTGGCCAGATAATACGGCACCAACATTTACTGCTGGTACAACACGACGCCATTTGACGATATTTGTATCGACTACAACGGATGGGGCCAGATGGTTTGGAGCTGCATTGCCTAATTATTCTTTCTAAATAATATAAGATGAATCCGTCAATACAACGATTATTAATGTCGGCTGCACAAAAAATTAATACTAGTGGCTGGTCTTTAGAAAATATCGCTGATAGTGCTGGGATCGCTATTACTGCAATTGGAACCTCGGGAGGATATCCCACAGGTACCGAAAGTGGCGATTTAATGATAGGTAACACCACTGGGAAAGTAATAAAGTATACTAACAGTTCTTGGACACCCATTACCTATCTTAACTCAACGGGACAAGCTTGGAAAGACGCTGAAATTACTGTAATTAGACCGAGTTTTGATTATTCGATTATCGCCGGTAAAAAAGGACAATTAGCTCTAACTCAGGGTGTATCCGGATTTAATGCCGAAATTGTTAATACTAGTGCCTGGGGTGAAACAGACATTTTATCATTAGAGCTCGGAATTAATACTTCATTGAACGGGTTTACCTACGGACAAGGCACTTTATTAATTGGTGGGTCGAGCGGAAAAATTGCTTGGACTTTGATGTCATCCCCGGGAGACTATCTAAGTAACTTTTCCAATAAAGTATCCACAATTCCTGGCTGGGATACACTTGGTACCTTGGGTGATGTAGTTTCGATTATATACAAAGGACCATGGTATGGAAATACTCCTCCAGTAACTGCAGATCTAAATCCTAATAGAGCCAGATATGATGGAGATACATCTGGTTGGTTCGCATTTTCCCGAAGCGGCAGGTTCGTAGTTCATGATCATCATTGGACCAGTGGTCAAGCCGGGATTACTAACGATTTTTCATCGGGCTGGACTGAAAGAACGAGTTTAAGAAATTTAATAGGTACGTCTGGTGATACGTTAGTTAAAGTTATTATTCAGAATAATAAATTTATTGCTGTTTCAAAGCAAGGAAATGTGTTTTTATCTTATGATGGCATTGGTGCGTGGGAGTCTAGAGGAAATGTATGGGACTCTGCAACCGAAACTTCACTGACTAAAGAAGTTTTAGATTTTTATTTTGATGGACAATATTTTAATGTATTGACTAAAATTAACGGTGTTATTAAACTTAAAAAACATGAACAATTAACACACGATCAAGACGAATTAAAGATTTGGGTCACCGATGATACTCAATATCAGTCTGATCCTTATACGATATTTCATTACAACGGAAAATATTATGTAACTGGTAGCAATGGTCGGTTATATGTTAAAACACAGGCCATAACTCCAGTTAATAAGAGTATACTAACACCAATGGTTGTTACAGTTGGTGCAACTATAAATAGTACTCCTTTTACTATTTATTTTGATTTTTTTAATCTAGCACTGTCAAGATTTGAATCTGCTGATTTAGTTATATTAAATGACATCGGCGAAGTTCAAAGAGCATCAGTACATGGAACTCAAGTATCGTGTCAAAGAGTTAGTTATCAAATTGGTGTCCAAACTTTAAGCCCTCAGACCACAAGAACAAAATTAAGTATATCTAGAGGAAACACCGGGAAAGTTAGAATTTTTGGTCGACGTTACGGTTTTCAAACAATTCAGTATTTTGATAGAAGACCAGAAATTACAGATCCGGGTTTTACATCTCCTATAAGCGAAATTAATCAATGGGGAAATGCTCAATTTTTAAGATTGGATGGTGCTTTTGCAAGTAATCAATCTTTACAGACATTACCCACCGAAGAAATGCCTCCCTTCTCGTTTTGTGATTCTCTAGCCGGAATGTTTGCAAACTGCTCATTGTTAAATTCTTTTCCTAAACTTCCTTCTGCACTTGGGGCAATTGAATCAATTGGTGGTATGTTATACAACTGTCGTGAATTTAATCAACCGATCGTTAGTTCCGACGGCGGCCAGTTAAACACATTCAGATTGGCTAACGCATCATATCTATTAAATAATGCAATAAAATTTAATAATAAAATTAGCTTAGTATTAAATGGTACAGGTTCTCCGGTTGCAAGCTACACAAAAAATCTAAGTTATATGTTTTACGGTTGTAGTGCATTAACTGGAACTTTTGATAATTCTATTACGAATTTATCTTTTATAACTGATTCATTTTATACTGTTAATTGCCAAGGAATGTTCTATAATTGCAGAAATTTAAATGTAAATTTAAATACTTGGAATACTTCTCGTGTAACTGATATGTCTTACATGTTTCACGGTTGTAACACTTTTAATGGTACATTAAACAGCTGGGATACCGGTAATGTTACTAATATGAGATATATGTTTCAGGGTGCAAATGCATTCAATCAGCCCATTGGTTATAATTCAACCACTGGAGCCTGGAATACCGGTAATGTAACTAATATGTCTTACATGTTTAGTGGTGCGAAAGCTTTTAATCAGCCGATTGGCACATGGGACACTTCTAAAGTGACAGATATGTCGGGTATGTTTCAATATGCCGAAGTGTTTAATCAAAATATCGGAAACTGGAACACAGCCAATGTTATTTACATGGTTAGAATGTTTATGGCATTTGTGAGTGGAAGTCTCGGGGCTCTGAGTCAATTTAATAACGGATCTCCAATTGGTCAAGCAGGCACAAATTCGTTAAACTGGAATGTTTCTAAAGTTGTAAATGCAGCTAGAATGTTTAGTGATGCTAGATGGTTTAATTCTCCTATTAATTTTACAGGTGCTTGGCAAGGATTTCCGAATACAATTCAATACTTCGAATACGATATTGACAGTATGTTTGAAGGGGCATTGGTATTTAATCAACCACTTAACTGGGATCTTTCAAAAGCTCAAAGTTTACGAAAAGTGTTTAAAAATGCCAATGCATTTAACGGCTCAATAAGTGGATGGAAAATCGATAGCGTAACCACAATGTACGAGATGTTTCGTGGAGCAACAGCATTTAATCAGCCCATTGATTATAATTCAACCACTGGAGCTTGGAATACCAGTAACGTTACTAGTTTAGAAAACACTTTTTATGCAGCATCGGCATTTAATCAACCTATTGGAAATTGGAATACCAGTAAAGTAACAAACTTAATGTACACATTTGGTGCCGCATCTTCGTTTAATCAACCTATCGGGAACTGGAATACAGGCAATGTTCTTTTTTTACAAGGTGCTTTTAATGCAGCATCGGCATTTAATCAACCGTTGAATTCGTGGAACACTAGCAAAGTGATTAACTTATCAGCGACGTTTGCTGCCGCTACAGCATTTAATCAACCGTTGAATAATTGGAATACTAGTGCAGTGACAGATATGAGCAGTACATTTGCTGCTGCGTCTTCGTTTAATCAACCAATTGGCACGTGGAATACTGCTAACGTTATTCGTATGAGTCAAATGTTCGATAGTGCGACATTATTTAATCAAGACATCGGTAGTTGGAATACAGGCAAAGTAACTACTATGTATCGTATGTTTTTTGCTGCAGCACAGTTTAATCAATCAATCGGTAGTTGGAATACTCAAAATGTTACTACTATGGAAGGAATGTTTACCAGAGCTAGTAAATTTAATCAACCGATTGGGGGATGGAATACAGGCAATGTAACTAATATGGCTAACATGTTTGACGAGGCATTGGTATTTAATCAACCAATCGGAAGTTGGAATACTAGTAAAGTAACTAATATGTCTTACATGTTTGCTCGTGCACTAGCATTTAATAAAAATCTTAGCGGATGGTGCGTTACACAACTTCCGTCGCAGCCACTTGGATTTAATACAATGGATCCGGGCATAACATCTATATGGATTCAGCCAAAGCCTCAGTGGGGAACTTGTCCTGCTGCTCCTATGCCTGATATATTTAGTGTTGCCATCACAAGCAATCAAGTCAAATTAAACTTGTCAACCTATGCCTCAAATCAAGGATGGGACGGTAATTCACCTCTAATTGTTACAATCAATCCCGGAGTGTATATTTACTCAGATTTTCCCAATGATTTTACACCAGGATTGTTTATTCAAGGTACTTATCCAAATGGAATAACATTAAATAATTATGGAAACATAATAGGTGCTGGGGGTGGCGGAACAAACTCCCTTACTAAAAATGGAGGACCTGCCTTAAGAATTGATTCTTCAAAGGTTACAATAAACAATTTTGGTAACATAGCAGGAGGAGGCGGACGAGGTGGTACTTTAACTATAAATGACGTGGTCTATGGAAGTGGGGGAGGTGGCGGTGCTGGTGGTGGTGCTGGTCTACCCAGTTTAGGTAGTGGTGTAGGGGGAACAGGTGGTTCTCTTGGTCAGGCAGGCACAGCCGGTAGTCAAGGACTAACAATTTCAACCGGGTATAATCTATATAGTGGAACCCTAGCAACGTATACCGAACGTCAGACCACATTCGGCGGCGGCGGAGGCGGCGGAAGAATTCTTCCCGGATCTGGGGGTACTAACGGTAATTCCCCGTCTAACATGGGCGGCGCAGGCGGTGGTTCGGGTGGCGCAGGTGGTTCAGTGAAACAGGTTTTATATTTACAAACCGGCAGTGTAGGAACCTATACATGGGTAGGGGGAACAGGCGGCTCTGCTGGCCAGGCGGGCAGTAACGTAATCGGACCCGGGCAGTATGGAATAGAATTTCAAGTTTTACCCGGTGCCGGCGGAGGAGGATGGGGGGCACCGGGAGGATCTGCCACTGCAACGTATTATGGAAGTTCAACTGTTGAAATTTACTCTGGCGGTCTAGGTGGTCCGGCAATTATCAAAACTCAGACTTTTACACTAAACAATAACGGAAACGTATATGGATCTATTATCTAGGAAATAGTTTATGACAGTAATTTATAAAATTTTTGACCCAGAAAAGAGTAAGTACATTGATTGTGAAGATGCTAGTAAGGTTGTAGAAATAATGGCCAATTTAGCATGGAAATTTTATTTCTTCTATTGTAGAAATAAACCATTTCAAAAGGTAGTTGTTAACGAAGACGGTTCGGAACTATGGGCAGATCCAGAGGGAAACGAAACGTTAGTCCCTGTTGATGTAGTTAATAAAATTAAAGAACTGGCCACACAAGATTTTACTCCAATTAATTAGATTTTTACCTTTTAAAATAATCAATTTAACATATCATTAACTGAGTTAATTTTATTATTAATTTCGTCTAATCTCAGTGTACGAAATAATCCCGGATGCAAAGGTCTGGGAATGTCTGAGATAGAAGTCCAAGCATAGCCTCGATGTTCGCTGTTTAATGTTGGAACAAATTCATTGTCTACAATAACAATGTAGGTATGATATACAAAATAATTATTATCAGCAGTATAAGTTTCTAAAGGGATTAGTTTTTCGTTGTGTAATCTAACGCCGATTTCTTCTTGAACTTCTCTTTTCAAACTTTGAATTACAGTTTCCCCAGCGTCAACCTTGCCCCCGGCAATGCCCCAAGTATTAGCAAACTTTCCGTTATTTCTCAATAAGAAAAGATATCGACCGGTTTGATTACAATAAATTAATGCACCAACACTTTCAATTGCTACTGCATAAGGCTCTACAAAATCAAACTCCACTGACCTGCTGGATAATGCCCTTGAAAACTCTTTAACCATTCTGTTCCATTCCATCTATACTGAACAGCAGTATTTAAGTGAGTTACATATTGTACATTAGCATTTTGGCTGGCAGAGAAACTTACACGCCATTTAGTACCATCCCACTCAATGATATCATTTCTTTTTGCCACAACTGGGCCTTGCGAAATATAACCATCAACGAATTTGGATCCATCATTGCCTAACCACGCAGCGGCTTTCTCACTGTTTACAACCGAACCAATATCGTTTAATATTAAGTATCTTACTCCACTGCTAGTAGGTGTAGTTATAGATTGATCGTCAATGTCAAAATCATCAGGATCAACAATGGCATGTATTGGTGCCACAGTGTTGGTTGGTATTGTATCAGAGAAGATATTATATAGTAATAAACTATTGTCTGACGGATGAAAAGCAATAGTCCCTACTATTTCTTTGTCGTCATCTAACTGTAATCTAATTTGGCTAGTTCCGGGTTTTAATGCACCATAAACTTCAATCAGGGCAGGCCAACTATCTCGACTCCCAATTTTTCCAGTTTCGGTGGCAATCTCGTTTTCTTTTACTAGCACCAGAGTATTATCTAATACCACGATTCCGTATTGTAGCGGAGTAATATATTGTCGACTCACAAGGTTACTGTCGGCAAATGCAGCGTCGTCTAGTTCGCCCTTGGGGTCATATATACTGGCAATGATTTTTTGTATAACACCCAGTTTCTTAACTTTGGCAGGTAAACTGATCCAAATTGGTAGTTCAAATGTTAAACTGGCAATATCAATTTGATCTTCGGTGCCAGCTGGTATTGTTCTTGAGGTAAAATTAATATTGGTCAACGTAATAGTACTTAAACTAGTCCAATCAAGATAGTTATCGGTGTTTTGTATTTCCATTGAAGGATTAAACAAACAGCATAGTTGTTCAATTAATTGTAGTTTTTGTGTACTATTACTAGTCCATATATCTAATTTTAACTCTAATTTATAAGGTACAGGCATCAGTCTTTCAACAGTGATAGAATCTTGTTGATTAATAAAATATTGTCCACTGGCTTGATCAAATACTCTTTCGCGTAAATTTACTTTACTGACATGATAAGGTTCTTGAACACGTTCACGATCATAAGTTAAACTGCTAATATACACTGACATTGACGGTGTGTAACTTAATACGTTTTCACTGTTATTTTTTAATATCTGTGCAACCTGTCTATTCATGTCGCCATATATTACAGGTACACGTAGTAAACTGGTATTTCCTGTTCGGTCTTTTCCAAACTCAACTTGGAAATTACTGACCATACGAACGAATTGTGTAACAAATCTTCGTATTTGTCCTGAGTAAAAAAATTGCTGCATATTAATCGGCTCTTGGTTTGAATATTTCGTTTAATGCCTGGCGTTCGTTGTACACTTCTCCGCTGCTGTTGGTATGTGTTGCAGTGTTATTAGCAAATGTAGAACGTAGTGTACGATTTGTAGGTCCTGGGGTAAGTGGCGAACGTTGAACGTCTTCGACCTTCTCCCATTTAGTACCATTCCATCTAAATAATCGATTAGGAGTAAAATCTAATCTTAAGAAATAAGTTCCCAATTTGGGACTAGTTGGAAATGCTACACCACTAAGTACAGTATAACCGTTGGGTGCTTTTCCATCACCAGTTAAATAACCTTTAATAGATTTATCAGGTGTTAATAATCCACGGTCAGCAGTCAATGCTGCGGTATTGATATTTAAGTTAGTTTGATCAGCACGAGGATCAAACGGATCCTCAGGAAGCCCGTTTTCTTTTAATCCTAGAGTATATAACGGATTAACATCATATCCGCTGTAAGGAACATCGGCTTCAGCCTGGGCAATAATGCTATCATTGATATCAACAAACTTTTGATAACTGCTTAATATACTGCCCAGAGTTTGATCGGTGTCGTCCCCGGCTTTGATATTATTAAGTAAATCTTTGTATTCTTGACTGTCTACCAATGGTTGAAGTTTTACACGCCAAAGATGTGGCCACCAAGTTGGACTAAATCCTTCGCTGGCACGATTGGCATCAGAAACAACATAGTATCTTTTTAGTGCTGCAGGAAGATCAGCGTCTAGAGCATCATAATCTTTAAGATGTTGTAGTTCCAGAACATCGCCGTTCATAATTTTTCTACCAATGGACTCGACCATTTCTTTAAGATGAAAAGTCATAAACAGTGTGCCTGAGTTTAAAAATAGCCCAAATTGGCTAAGATCAAAGTCATTGTCGGATACGTTATAGATACCACGTAAACTGTATATGCTGGTATCGTATTTTCGGTCTCTGTTTTCTAAAAATAGCAAATCTTGAATGTTTTTTCCGCTTTCGTTTATATATCCAGGCTGTGTAGCATCTGAACTAAATTTAAGTGTAGTGCCACTGGTAATCGGTGCTGTAGTGTCAAGTGTTAATGTTATAGATGTGGCATTTTTTGTTGCAATACGACTGCCTTTTGCAATATTAGTTCCATACACAAAGTCGCCGGGTTTAACTGAACTGGTATCGCTGATATTAATAGTTTTACCTATAGCATTTTGAGCAGATGATGCAGTTAATGTAATTGATTGGTCGTTAGTACCTAAATATTTGTGTAAATTAATACCTGTGCCGCCAATGGTAAACATTTCGGCTATCTGCCTGTCGAAGTATCGATAGTCGTTGCTGTGTTTACCGTCTTTCCAAAGGCTTAATCTAGGCAAGGCAGTTCTCCAAAGTATTAAATATTTATCCAATCCATTGCGGTTGACCTAGTTCGAATTTTAGTGTATAATTGTTTTTTCTTGGTAATTTTGGAGTGTGATATGGCTCGTATTTCTGTCAAAAAAGAATCTGCAACAAAACGTCAACCTAAACTTACAAGTACACTGAGCATTGACGAAAAGTACATTGGGGCAGAGCCGATCTGGGATACAGAACGAGCTCTAACTATGAGTGATGCTGATTTTGAACATCATCTTCGTCGTAGCCTTCGTTGGTATAATTATATGTTTTCCAGCAAAGAGCTTAAAAAATACGTTGTGGAATGGCTACAAGAAAATACCAAGCTAAACGCTCGAGAAATTAGTATCTTTGTTAAAAGTAGTGACCAGTTTTGCCCAATTACTATTTGTAGTCTTGTAATGGCACATCGTCGCGGTATGCCGATGAAAGAAAAATATCGTGATCATATTGTTAAAACAGTAACTAAAATTATTGATGAAAACCAAAATTTAGTACAGCCCGAACCTATAGCAGCTAAACGAACTGACATTAAAGTTCCTACAATTGCAGATCGTGTAGCAGAAAAGACAGCTGAGTATATCGGCGAAGTTGAGGGCTTAATCGACGACTACATTTTCAATAAAAAAGAATTTAATCTTTACAATTGGCTCAAAGAACGTAATGTTCCACAAGGCTCGATTGTAAAGTTTCGTCAAACCGTCAGTCGCCAACAACTGGAATTTGCTGAAGCACTGGAAGGCAAAGACGCACAACTCAAAGAAGGCTATCGCGGATTTAACAAAGCCCGTCTTAAACAAATTGTAACTTTTTATGAAAAGCTATGGGCAGATCTAGATAGTTTTGCACAAAGCAAAAAAGTAGCACGTAAGGTTCGTGTTAAGAAAAGTCCTTCCAAGGACAAACTTGTTGCCAAACTTAAATATCTCAAAGAAGATCGAGAACTTAAAATTACCAGTATTAATCCAGTGGATATCATTGGAGCCAATAAATTGTGGGTTTACAATACTAAAACTCGCAAATTGTATCGTTATCAAGCAGATGAACTTGCTAGTACTTTGAGTATTAAGGGTACTACTATTCTTGGATATGACGAAGTTAAAAGTGTGGGCAAGACTGTTCGTAAACCCGCTGAAGTATTGTCCAAATTTATGAAAGCCAGCAAAGTACAGCTGAGGAAGTTTTTAGATGACATTAATGCAGTTGAGGCCCGAGCTAACGGACGTATTAACGAGGATACACTATTACTCAAAGTAGAATAGGGGTGGTTTGCTAAATAAAGCAATAAAGGTCAATCTATATGAGCACAGAAGCCGATATTGCTGCACAATTACAGTCCGTGACTGAGTTAAAAAATCAGATAGTGGAATACACTAGACTGAGATTAGCTGATCAGATCATTGACATAGAGCCCGATAAAGAGCATTACGATATGGCCATTAAACAAGCTTTAATTAAATATCGTCAACGCAGTAGCAATAGTGTAGAAGAAAGTTATGCATTTTTAGATCTAGTAAAGGAAAAGCAGGAATATATTCTTCCTAGCGAAATTATGGCTGTACGCCAAATATTTCGTCGAGGTATAGGGTCAGTTACAGGGACCACTGCTAGCCAATTTGAGCCGTTTGCTTCTGGATACCTCAACACTTATATGTTAGTAGCCGGTCGTGTAGGTGGATTAACTAACTATGAATTGTTTACCCAATATCAAGAACTAGCTATGCGTATGTTTGGTGGTCATATTAATTATACCTTTAACCCCACTACCAAAAAATTAACCATAGTTCGTAAGATACCCGATTCGGGCGAAAGTGTTTTGCTTTGGATTTACAATTACAAACCCGATCAAATTCTCTTGTCTGATCATATGTCTTTTCCTTGGATACAGGATTATGCCTATGCTTTGGTCAAGTATACAGTAGGTGAAGCAAGAGAAAAGTTCAGTCAAATTGCAGGCCCACAAGGTGGTAGCTCACTAAACGGTGGGGCACTTAAATCAGAGGCTAAAGAAATGCTTGACAAACTAGAACTAGATTTAATAAACTATGTGGATGGCGGACAGCCTTATACATTTGTTATAGGATAATTCTTGATAGTCACTATTAGCGGATTCATCGGCAGTGGCAAAGACACTGTTAGTGAATACTTACAAAAAACTCATAATTTTAAACAGATTAGTTTTGCCGGAAGCCTTAAAGATGCTGTATCTGCAGTCTTTGGGTGGGATCGAGAAATGTTAGAAGGCAAAACAGTAGAAAGTCGTTTTTGGAGAGAGACTCGGGACATTTGGTGGAGCGAGCGACTAGGTATGAACATCACTCCAAGGTGGATACTACAGTACTGGGGTACTGAAGTGTGCCGGCAAGGATTCCACGATGATATTTGGATTGCTAGCGTAGAAAATCGTATTAGAAATAATACTGGACCAGTGGTTATATCTGATGCAAGATTCCCTAATGAATTAGCTACAATTAAAAATTTGGGCGGTAAATCTCTGAGAGTGGTTCGGGGAGATAATCCCGAATGGTACGATCTAGCGATTAAAGCTAACCAAGGTGATTCTCACGCTCGGGCAGAAATATCTACAAAAGTCCATTCATCGGAATGGTCTTGGGTCGGACACGACTTTGATTATGTTATTGATAACAATTCGACTTTAGAAAATTTATATCAACAAATTAATCA